>MWVW01000362.1_pt1 | contig 10475 bp, 13 predicted proteins | sample 1047191 | NCBI WGS metagenome assembly MWVW01 (sample SAMN06349985, study PRJNA376086) | soil metagenome | isolation source: MtG22-5 sample Antarctic (ecotone) | place: Antarctica
GCTCGAGCGAGCCCTCATAACTCGCGGCGTCACACCGAGCACGGCGGCCGAGCTTGTAGCCGCCTACCCCGAGGAGAAAATCACCGCCCAGGTCGAGCACTTCGATTGGCTCAAGGCGAAGCACCCAAAGAAAATCACTGAGAGCCCCGGCGGATTTTTGGTCAAATCCATCCGGGAAGGGTACGCGACTCCCCCGGGGCTCGAGACCAAGGCCCAGAAGGCGGCTCGCCAAGAGGCGAAGCGAGAGCAGGAGCAACGCGAGGCCGAGGCCCGACGTCTCAAGGAAGAGGGCCGACGACGGGACAACGAGGCCCAGGCCAAGGTTCATACCTACCTCACCAGCCTCACCACCCAAGAGCAGGAGCGGCTCGACGCCGAGGCCATCCAGGCAGCCGAGCCGCAACTACGAGCGAGCTTCGACCAGGCCAACGACCCGACCATGCGGCGGCTTTACCAGCGGTTTATCCGCGAGGCCCACGTCAGGCGACTCTTGAAGCTTCCCGAAGCCGGTTAGGGCAGGACGAGCCTTTGGGGTTTAAACCGCCCAGGACGGCCCAGGACGCTCGATTTTCGACTAGGCCGACCCTTACCCCTCCCCTGCCCCTCAAAACTCGGCTATGGCCATCCTGGCGGCTCTAAAGTCGGGTGGGCCAGTGCCCCTCGAACGGGTTTATCGCTCGTCGGCCCGGAAATGCCGGGAAAATCCCGGCACATTACCTGGCTTTGTGTCGGCATTTTCCTGGCATAGGCCCCCATCTATCCTCCCGAGCTGTCGAGGGGGGATTCTGCCCCGCCTCGGTCGGAGACGACCCAACGGCGTAAATTTTCGTTGATGAGTTTTTCGACCAGGCTGGAGCGGTCCATACTCATCATCGTGGCGTGGATATCGAGCCGTTGAGATGCTTCGATGGAAATATGAATTGTTGATTTAACCTTCATAGCATTTTGCCGGCCAGCCGCTTTCGGGGCTGAACGCCGTTGCGGCTTGCCGGAGACCTGCTTTGGCGTCTCGTGTTCCATGACGCTTTGCCCCTTGGCCGCGTAGCCGCTTCGCCGTCTAGACGCCCGATGCTAAGAACCGCCTTGGTTCTCTTCATCGGCTGCTCTTCCTCCCCCGCTTCATTGGTCCTTGGCGAACCGCCAAGGATGCCGGCACTATGCCGGGATTTTGCCGGAGGAAAGCCGGGTGATTGGACCGATACCAAATGTCAGCACCTGCATTTTGGGGCTTGCTGGTCAGTAGCCAGTCCCGGCATTCTGCCGGCTTGGAACCGGCACTGTGCCGGGGTTTTGCCGGCAATTTCCCGGCATGAAGACGGGGATTATGTATGCCAATCCTGGGGGTTACGAACCAGAAAGGCGGGGTCGGTAAGACCCTTACGGCGATTAATCTTGCGGCTGGCTTGGCCCGAGCGGGCAAGAAGACGCTGCTCATCGACCTCGACCCCCAAGCCCCCATCGCCCCGAGCCTCGGAGTAATGCCCCCGGCGGACCTGCCGCCGATAGCGGAGGCCCTTAAGCAGAGAAGGGCAGGGGGGGTAGTGGTCGGGACCGCAGACCCCCGTCTCTTTGTCCTGCCCGGAGACGTGAGCCTTGACCATCAAGCCCTGGCGAACGAGCCGCTCAGGGACACGGTGCTCAAGCGGGCCCTAGAGCCGCTTCGAAGCGAATTCGACTACATCGTGTGCGACAGTGCCCCGCACCTGGACCTCGTTCTCTGCAACTTGGTCATGGTCGCGGACTGGCTCATCCTGCCGTGTGACGCCGACCGGGAGTCGCTTCAGAGCCTCAGGCGAACGCTCGAAGTCGCGTTCACCTACGCCGAATACCGGGCCGAGGTTGATCCGGCAAGGTTCTACAAAGTGCTCGTGTCGATGTACGACGACCGAGACCGGACGCTCAATGCGTGGTTCGAGGAGCAGCTTTCACGGCTCGGGACCCCGCCGTTTCAGACCCGGATTCATCGAGCGACCGCCTTGAAGAGGGCGAGGGCACACAGTCTCTCCATCTTCGATTTCGTCGAGCGGCACCGAGGCTACGCGGGAGGGGAGAGGGCGGCGGCCGAGTTCGAAGAGTTGGTCAAGGAGGTCATGGACTATGAGGCAGAGAGAGGAGATTCCGGGCATCGACATGCCGCAGCCGGTTAGGCGGATTGAGGCGGCGGACAAGGCCCGTCAGATGATGCAGGTTCCGAAGGATGAGCCGGAAGGGTCGATTTTCAAGAAGCTCACGACTCGGATACCGTCCGAGCAGTTTGAGTGGCTGAGCGAGCAACCCAAGGCGTACCGGGGGCGCAATCCGGCCCGGCCGCGGGTTACCATTGAGGAACTCATCACCATCGCCCTTGGCCACCTTCGGGACTCGAAGGACTTGGACGCTGTGATTGCAAAGCATCGGAGCTAGCCAGGTTGTCATGAGCCTCAGCTGCGGCGAGGCTACGCTGATGAATATTGAATCTGAACCACAAATGAGGCTCGTCCCTTACGGAGGAGATGTCGCCGAACTCATTCGACGGAACATCGCTGGGAAGGAAGGGCTATTGACCTATGCCGCGACGGTTCGGGAGATGACGGGGGCGGCTCGGCGTGAGGCTGAGTTGGGGATACGGAAGCCGAACAGACCGTCTAAGCCGAAAGGTCAAAAAGACCGGCCGGGCCGTTACAATCAGAATTGGAATCGGGCGGGGACCTAGGCGTACTAGGTCTTGGTAGCCCCCGAATTGTTCGTCGCTATCGTTGTGGCTGGTCACCTCCCATGCGGCTGAAACCTTCGCCCGTCCTTCCCATCGAATTTCGTGGCGAGTCAGCAAGTATCCTTTGGGCAAACATTAAGGACCACCTGGACCTGCTCGAAGCGGCCAAGGCCCTATTGGCCAGCGACGATAACGCCGACAAGCGTCGCGGAATTGCATCAACAGTGGCGTTTATGAGTACAGCGGCGTGGGGATATCAGAATCGTTCTCACAAAGATGACGATTCTGATGTTTACATCTACCAAACTCTAGAGGGCCGCTTCGCGTACCTGCTGGAACAGAATTCTGCAATATTTCGTCTGAGCTGGACCGACCGTCCCATCGAGCTACACATCTTCCTCGACGAGCACGACCCCATACCGCCCATCAAGCTGGGGCATTACGACGGATTTTCTGCCGTCCTACCACTCAACAGGTGTGGCTACCTGGCGTACAACCTAGGTGGCGTCCCTGTGTCGGAGTTGATGGAGGAGCACATCGTGAAGGAACCCCACGAGCCAAATAGCGTCGAGTACCTAGCCATCACGGGATTGGTCGATTGCAAGGCGTTGCCCGAATACCTCAATCCTGAGAACTCGAAGAACCGGTTCCCTCGGCGGGCCAGGAGGCTACTCAACGAACTTGCAGGCCAAATCGGGTACTTCGCTTCTACTATCAACGTCTATAAAGACCAGTACGACATTATTTACTGTGAAGGGGTGGATGGCCGTGAGCGACCGTTGCTGTTCTCGCCGCTCAGTGGCAAAGGGATGGGGGAGGACGTCCTCGATACGGCTGGATTCAGCCCGCTGAAAGGGTTTGACCAACGAGGCAATGTGATTTGGATGCTAGACTTCGGCGAACTAAACGGTCAGCGGTTGGACCCGATTAGGCTCAAAAAGATATTAAAATCCGCACATTACGTTTCTAAGAATCTGTGAAGGTTTGTTGAATAACATCTCTTCACCTCTTGAAGGAGTACAAGAAGCATGGGGCGTCGGCGTGCGAAGCAGGATGTCCTCGGATACCTTGAGTCGGAAGACCCCGACCCTGCGTCGGTCCCGCGACGGGACAGGCCGGAGGGGGCAATTCTTGCAGACGAATTTAAACCCGAACCATTTTCGTGCGACGAACCCGAGAAGGCCCGACGGTCGATGGGCTTGAGGCGCCGGGCGTTGACTAACGATTCAATTATTGTTGATGATTTTGAGGTGAAACCGGAAGCACATCGAGAACCAGGACCAAGTGAACAAACTCGTCGGGAAGACCATTTCAGAGAGTGGCTCGCCGACCCTAAGTTTCGCGAGTTCGCGAAGCGGTTCATTGCTGAGTCCGAGCGGACGGGTACGGAGGAAGCCGGCGACGTTCCGAGTCTCGACGTTCCAGGGCTGACCAGTGAGAGACTTCCCTTTACTGGACCCAGAGCATTACGCGAAAAAGCAATCGAAGACTTTGAGACCGAGTTAGCCTTTCGAGTCACGCAACCCCGTAGTCCGCAGGAATTGAAAGAACTCGTTGAGCAGGTATACCGAGAGTGTGAGGGCTTTGCTTCGGCTTTACGTGGGCCGAGCGGTCCAGTCGGGACGCTTGACTTCGATGATAGGAGCGGACGAGCCGAATTGGTTCCTCTCGACACAACAATTGACAGATGCACGTATGAAAATTTACCTATTTTTGAAGTCGTTCACATTAATAATCTTAACTATGAAGATTCTCTGAAGTTGTCTGGGCGTTTCTTTGGGAAAAGACAATCGGAACGTTTTGACCAGGAGTGGCACCGGCGAGCGTCGGCCGCGAGGACCAGCCAGATGACCACGGAGCAACTTAGCGAATGGGGAAAAAAAGCTTCCGATGCCAGATGGGAAAAAGGGGACCGGCAGGAACCTTCAGAGAGGGTCGGCGAGGGCCGGGAGATTCGCACCAAAGAAGCAGCCGACTTACTCGGGATTAGCGAGGTGCGCGTCCGACAACTGGCCCAAGCAGGCGATATCGGCACAAAAGTTAAAGATTACTACATTTTCACGTTTGAACAGATTAATGTATTCAAGAACAAGAAACGTCCGGGTGGTCGTCCTCGAAAGAACGCCCAATAACTCTCCCTTTCTATAACCCCTAAACACCCTAATTGCGACAGCCAGCCCGAATCTCCCATTCGGGCTGGCTGTAACCTTGAAAAAACACTATCGAACCTTGCAAGCTGGATAGTTGGTATGTAGTATTAGGTCGTGTTCTTCGATAACCCGGATTTGGAGGACTTGTCAGGCTCTAGGCCACGGACGTGCCGCCCAGCCAACCTGCAATTATGAACGGTATTCCACCATCATGAGGGAGAGGTTCCATGGCGAAGGCGACAAATGTGGGTACGATCGATCAGGCCGAGGTCAAATGTTTCACAGAGGAGGCGCTGGAGCGAATTCGCCTCCACCCGTTCATTCGGCGGGCTCACGCCCGGGTGTTGGACAAGTCTCAGGCCGAGCGGTGGATCCTCTGCGCGGGCCGGGAGAGCCATACGTTTCCTGCGATCCTGGAGAACATGGTCGAGCGCTGCTCGGACGAGCGGGTCCGCTCGATTCTCAAGGAAAACTTGGACGACGAACACGGCCGCGGCAATTCGGCCGACGCTCACTTTCAACACTACTTGCACCTGCTCGACAACCTGGGCATCTCCCGCGAGCGGTTCACCTCCTACCAGGAGCGGGCCGGGATTCGTCTCGCGTTGAGCTTGGCCTACAACATCTCGGCTCAGGAAACCGAGGCGATTGCCTTGGGTTACATGCTGGTCAACGAGGGCATGACGCCGATTACATACGAGGCGGCCCGCTCGGCCCTGACCCACCACTACCCGGGCCTGCGCACGACATTCTTCGACCTTCACATCGCCGTCGACGAGAAGCATGTGGAGGACCTGTACCGGGCGCTTGACTCGGTCCCTGCCTCTGCGACCGAGGACCTGCTGTTCGGCATCAGCATTGGTGAGCGTGGGATGGCCGTCCTGCTGGACGAGGCGTTGGGGATGTTCGACTACGTTGAAGAACCGGCCGGCAATGCTACTCTTGCGATTGCCGTCGGCTAGTGGCGAGCAAGCCCACCTGTTGTCCACCAAGCGGCGGCATCTTGCCGCCGCTTGGCTTTTCGAGTCAAAAAATATGAATTCAACCTACAACTACCAGGCGAAGAAGGTCGTCATAGTTCTTTCAAACAAGCTTGACCCCGGCGTCGCCATGAACGTAGTTGGTCATCTTTGTATATCGATAGGTAGATATGCAGAGACGGACCTCATGGGTCGCGAACGCTTGGCCGATGCCTCGTCGGTCATCCATTTGGGTATCGCGAAGTACCCGGTCATCGTCACTCAGGTGAAGCCCTCAACCGTGCGGAAGGCCCTCGAGCAGGCTCGGCAGAATCCGAACATTCTCGTCGCTGACTTTCCCCGCCAGATGCTCGACACCGGCCATGATGATGAGCTCTCCGAGGCCATGGCAGCGGCCCTTGAGCCCGCCCTCGAATACCTCGGAGCCATTCTCTACGGGCTCTCCGACGACGTGAACCTGATTACGGGCAAATATTCGTTGTGGAAGTAGGCCGCCGGTTGCCCCGAACGTTCGCCATCGCCGCCCGCCCCGAGAGGTTCTCTTCTCGGGGCGGACGTTCTCGTTTGACTCAATAACCCCGGTTTCTGGACTACCCCGAGCTGTCCTCGCCGATGAGCCTCCGAATGGAGCGTTCGACACTTCTGAGGACGAAGGCCGCAAACCGCTGACAACGACCGGAGTTCGCCTCTTCGAGTGCTGAGAGGTACTCGGCCCGCTCCCCGACCTCGATGATGGCGTGCGGATAGCCGTGCCGGAGGAGGTGGTAGTTCATCAGGAGACGAGCCGCCCGGCCATTCCCGTCGGTGAATGGATGGATGGCGACGACGTTGTAATGAAGCTCGGCGGCTTGGAGTCCTGGAGGCACGCCCTCGGCGTTGGCGAGTTCGAGCAGCTTCGGAATCAGGTCGTCGAACGTGTGGCTCCCCGGCGGGATGAAGCGTGTACCCTTGATGAGCACCCGACCAGAGCGGAACCTCCCCGCATTCGCCGGGTCGATGTCGGCGAGCACCTGTGCGTGGATATCGAGGAGGTCATGGTCCGTGAGCGGAATGGGCAAGGGACGCTCTTCCGTCCACCGTTCGACCATCCGCAATGCCCGGTCGTGGTTCCTGGCTTCGTAAATCTCGCGGAGCGTCTTGCCACCAGGAGGGGCGTACCCTTCAAGGACGAGCTGCGTCTCGCGGAGCGAGAGCGTGCTGCCTTCGATGGCGTTTGAGTGGTACGTCAACTCGACGCGGAGGGCCTCGACCGAGTTGGCGAGGATTCGCCCGGCGTCTCTGTCCTCGCGATACCTGGCGTGAGCCGCTTCGACATCCCGAAGCTCCGGTGCCACCGCGTCGGCGAGGCCCCGAAACGACTGGAGGGGTTCCGGGAGGTCATGTGTCACGTTCGGCATCGTTCGGTCATTCGGTTGGCGTGGGTCGGGTAACGAAGGCATGCCCCACCCTAGCACGGAGGCCCATGTGGATTCACCGGCCGCGATATGCTGAGCCCGCCCGATTTTTGCCGGAGATAATTCCCTTTATCTGGGGCAAAATCCAAGCTACGATTCGGGCCTATGTCGGTCGTTGGACCTGCGAGCCTTCTCCAAGGAGTGCCCGATGGCAGACGAAGTGTCGCGGACATGCGTGGAGTGTCAGGGGTCCATGTCCCCGGTCATCATCATCGACATGTCCCCCGGCGGCCTGACCCGACACGGGTACGCAGGAGAGCTTACGTACCGCCTGCCGGACGACCGCGTGAGCTTCTGGTCGGGCCAGTACCCGACGGCCGGTAAAGTCCAGGCGTTCATGTGCGAGGGTTGTGGTCGCATCGCCCTCTATGGCGTCAAGCCGGACGCCTGACCCGACCAACGGCCACCAAGGAGGAGCATGGCCCGACTCAAACTCATCGACGCGAAACCCGTGACCCCCGAGGCCAAGGCCAGGTTGCGGATGGCCAAGTTCGCCGAGAACTTCCCCTGTCTCCGGGGTGCTCCCGGCGTCTCGCCGTGGGATGCCCTGGAACTGGACCGCTGGGCGGCGGGACCGGCCTCGCACAGCGAGCGGGTCACCGCGAGCTTCGTGCTCTCCGTCTGGGACCCCTCGAATGCCTGGCAGGCGGGACGCTTCGACCTGATGGACGCCTTGCGGGTCTGGGACCCGGAGCATCACCGGGCGTTCCTGGAGTGGGCCGCGGACTCGTGGTGGCCATGACGAGGGACGCGATGAGTCGAGAGTTGGTCATCCGCGAGCCCGAGACGTTGCCGGCGGCAACCCTTAAAGAGGCTCACCAGGTCGTGATTCCCGAGGCCATCGCCGACGCCGGCGACGGGGCCGCTCATCGGTTCTTCGAGTTCTTCACCGCGAACATCAGGAACCCGAACACGCGGCGAGCCTACCACCGGGCAGCCCTCGCGTTCTTCGCGTGGTCGCAGGGCAGGGGTCTCGCCCTCGGGGCCATCAGACCTCCGCACGTCGCCGCTTACATCGAGGAGCAGCTCGCCAGGGGACAAAGCCGCCCGTCGGTCAAGCAAGACCTTTCAGGCTTGAGGATGCTCTTTGATTGGCTCGTGGTCGGCCAGGTCGTACCCGTCAACCCCGCCGCTTCGGTGCGTGGCCCGAAGCACGTCGTGAAGACCGGCAAGACGCCCGTGCTCGACAAGGAGGAGATGCGGGAGCTGTTTAAGGCCATCGACGCGACGACTCTCGTGGGCTTGAGGGACCGGGCCCTCATCGCCCTGATGAGCTACTCGTTCGCTCGTGTCGGGGCCGCCGTCTCGATGCGAGTCGAGGACTATTTCATCAAGGGTCGCCGCTCGTGGGTCAGGCTTCACGAGAAGGGCGGGAAAGAGCACGAGATGCCCGCTCACCACTTGCTCGAAGAGTACCTGGACGCCTACGTCGAGGCCGCAGGCATCGGGAGCGATAAGAAGGGGCCGCTCTTCCTTTCAGCTAACCGCAGGACTGGCCAGCTCACCGAAAGGCCGCTCAGCTCCTCGGACGCTTGGGCGATGGTCAGGAGGCGAGCGAAGGCCGCAGGCATCGAGACCGCCATCGGTTGCCACACGTTCCGGGCCACCGGCATCACGGTCTATCTGACCAACGGCGGGACGCTGGAGAAGGCCCAGCAGATGGCCGCCCACGAATCGGCGAAGACGACCAAGCTCTATGACCGGACGAACGACGCGATTACGCTCGACGAGGTCGAGCGGATTGCGTTCTGATTCGCCCTGTCGCCGCCTCCGCCAACGTGCCAAAACCGCATCTTCCGAAGTCTTGAGATGACCGTCTTCGGGGTTCTGACCAATGAGAAGTTCGCCGTTACTCTATGCGTATGCCCTAGCCATAGTTGCCGGTTGTGGCGGTGAGTTGCCCAGACCAGCAGACCCGCTGACCCCTCTCGAACCTGTAGCTGTCGCTCCACAGCCGACACCACAGCCCCCGCCAGTTCCGCCGAAGCCCGAATTCGACCCGAACGACCGCGAACGGACCTACAAATGGATTCGCGAGGAGATGGTGCCCCTCCAGGCGAAGTACCGCCCCGCGAAGGAGGCCATCGACGAGAACCCGTTGAACGATGACGCCATGAAGGAGTTCCTCGCCGAGCTTCCGGCCTTCAAGTCCAAGGTCGCGGGCATCGCGGGGCGAGAAGTGGCATGGCGGGTGAAGGTCCACTCCATTAACCAAAACGGCGTCGTTATCGACGGTGAGGGGAACGAGTACACGGAACCCTTCAATGGCAAAGAGCTGGGCCATTTCTACGTCAACCTGTTCATCGAGAACGGGAAGGTTGACCGCGAGCAGTTCACGGAGCAGAGGACCCTGAGGCTGAACCGGCAGATAACGCGGGAATTCGCGAAGACCTTGAAGGCCGGTGACCAAATCGTTGTACATGGGAAGATAAAAAGCTTTGTCTTTTTATATGGAGATGACAAACCGCCTCCTTTCATCGAAATTACCCTCGACGAGGTCCAAGCTGATTCCACAGTGGAGCCAATACGAGCGGAGGAACGCCGCTAGTCGGGAAGCCCACGAGTCGGCCGAGACCACCAAGCTCTACCGATGAGGTCGAGCGGATAGCGTTCTAGAGGCGTCCAACGTAAGTTAGGGGCTTAGAGATGGAAGAGGTTGAGGCCAAGCTTCATCGAACGTGGATTCAGTGGCTTGTTGACACAGGACACAGAGAACTAGCCGCAGCCGTCCTAGACGCAGAACTTCGGATGAAAAGGTCCGACTTCGGCGACGACTTGGGAATCTATATTGATATTCCCTCATCTGCCTATGCATTTATCGGAAATCAACCTGACCTAGAACGGATACTGAAGTCCTCTCTTACGGTTGTAATAAAGGGCCGCTTCACCGACCAGAACGGCAATGAGATTGACCGAGACCCCGACATCAAATTCCGAGTAAAACTCTTGGAAGTAGGGGGGCCACTCATCTCGTCTGCGACTCTTCGGGCGTCGGGAAGGACCCGACCTTGAGGGACGCCGTCGGCACCCTCGCCCGAGCCATGTCGAAGGACCGCACCAAGGACTTGGCGACAGACCTCCTCGACCGGAGCCGGAGCGAGCCGATTCCCATTCAGACTACCCAGGAGCGGCAGCTACGGCATGAGCGGTCCTATGGCATCTGGGGGCCCCTTGCGGGGCCCCCAGGAGCCCACCAGGC
>MWVW01000363.1_pt1 | contig 10472 bp, 9 predicted proteins | sample 1047191 | NCBI WGS metagenome assembly MWVW01 (sample SAMN06349985, study PRJNA376086) | soil metagenome | isolation source: MtG22-5 sample Antarctic (ecotone) | place: Antarctica
GGATTATATACACGGTACCATTTTAACTGTAGATGGCGGGTGGATGGGCAGATAAAAATGATCAGATAAAAACATCTATTTTTAAAAAGAAAATTAATAAAGCATAAGCCATATTTTCAGATTTGAACAAAAGAGTTTGTTTTCTAATCTAAGAAATTTATTTTGTGCAGTAATATTATAATCGGAACATTTATATCATGTTCCAATTCGATTCATAAGAATGTAAACAACGTTGTAGCGTATTTGATGACTTTATGCAGCTTTTTTACCTGCTCAGAACCTTTCAGCATATTTAAATTCCATATATTTAACAACAAGAATAATCGGTTGGGTTTACTAAACCGGAGCAACCGGGCAAAGTGAAAAGGAAAAACTGCGGGAGGATTTATTTGGCTGTGGGGTAATTCGAAAACCGAACAAATAGATCGCCATAGAAAACAGTCTTACTAATAACTTTTTTGATATTCACGGGTAATTATTTGAATATTGCCGTACTAACATCTACATGGCATTTGAAAATGAAGATGTATGCACTTATTTAGATTTTAGATGAAATTTTAGTAATTTTGAACATAGATTTTAGTATTGAATGCTCTTTTGACGAAAGGTATTTATTCGGACATTCTACATTTTCGCTTTTGAAAAAGAACTTGAGTAAGAATTACTTATGAAATACAATGCGGACCCTTCCGGTCCGCTTAGTTAATAGTAAAAAACATTCAATGCCCATAAAAATAAATTTTATGGGCATTTTGATTTTTAAACTTTGATTATAAAAAGCAAACTTTTTTGTTACTTAATCACTTGCTACTTTCCTTTTTTTAACCTGGAACACCCAGGAGATATTGAAGCCAAATTTTATCCCCTTCTCCCCAGCTGTTATAGGTTTCTGTAATAAAATCCCTTTCATTCATTCCATCTGCATTGGTAAAATGAAGTTGAAATACATGGCCACCTGTTTCAATATTACTTTTATCATGCTTTCTGTTTAAATATCTTTTGAAACACCCAATATTGTTAGTTTACTTTTTAACCCTGGCTGTGTAGTTGCCTCAGTAATTGTAATTAATATCGCTGTTGTTTATAATAGAGCCTTTGAGAAGCTAAATTGACATTTTAAATCAAAATTTATTGTCTTGCTAATAAATGTTAATCGGTGACTCTTCCCCCGGCTGTTATCCAATTTGAAATTGCCTGCCTTTCTGCAACAGTCAATGCCGGTAGGGGTGGCGGAGGCATTTGATTTGAAGTTCCTGCCTGGTCTACTGCCCTCAGTTTGATCCTGTCTTTTTGAGCAACAATAGTACAGTTATCTGCAAAGTTGATCCCGTTTTGCGGAGAGGTGCCGGCATGGCACCCGGATGTTGCGCAATTCGTTTGAACTATATTTTTCACAGCAGTAAATAAAGCTCCGGGTGTGCCGGAACAAGCTGTGTTTCCACCTCCACCACCACCGCCGCCACTTCCACCTCCATCGCCGGAATCTTTACTACAGGAATTAGAAAGAGCCACAAACAGAATAGAAAATGAAATATAAAAAATGATCTTTTTCATAAAAATATTTCGAAAAATGAATACCCGATCAATTCAGCAGATTCAGACTACACTGAAAATTAAATAATTTACCTTATAAATACGTCAAAAGATGTAAAATGGTTGAGTTCTATAAACATTACACTTCTACATAAGATGTATACCACCAATATGATAACTATGAAAAAATTGGTTTTCTATACTAAACATAAGTATTGTTACGAACACAGGTTTTCTGGAAAAAATTTCTTTCGAATGTGATCCTGAGGCAGCACCACTTATGCTGAAAATTATTTTTTTAGGAGGATTTTCATCATCATCTTTGTCGCATGAAATCACCAGTAAAGTAATAATTGCTAAGATCCAAAAAAATGGAAGAATTGTTTTGATTTTCATAATACTATTTTAAAGATTAAAATGTAAGAACTATCCTGTATTATAATACGTAGGTTTGAAAAAAAGGTTGGTAAGATTGACCCCGGGTGATTGAAGAATTAAAATATAACTTCATTTTAAAGCCTAACTAAACAGGAGCAAGTGTAAAAAATAAATGAAATCAAAATCAGCTAAACTCATTAATTGGAAAACAGAAACGGCCCGTTCCAAAAAGATAAATGTATTTTTTTTAAGCATATACAGTGCTTTTAGTTTTACATCAAAATTTTTTAAGGAAGTCTTCAAACCGCCCTTCCAGTTAAAAGAAGTAATCAATCAATGCTATAATGTAGGATATAAATCCCTCCCGCTGATTACACTAACCGGCTTTATTACCGGCCTGGTTTTTACTAAACAATCCCGTCCATCGCTTGCTGACTTTGGTGCTACATCCTGGCTGCCTTCACTGGTTTCCATTGCTATAATGAGAGCACTTGCTCCTTTAGTTACGGCTTTGATCAGTGCAGGAAAAGTAGGTTCTAACATCGGTGCCGAGCTTGGCTCAATGAAAGTCACCGAACAGATAGATGCAATGGAAGTTTCTGCAATTAATCCTTTTAAATACCTGGTTGTAACCAGGGTGTTGGCTACCACATTTATGCTGCCTTTATTAATGTTTTATACGGCTTTTGTGGCTATGATGGGATCCTATCTCGATATACATGCGAATGAACAAACAAGCTTCATTACGTTTTTCGAGAATGCATTTTCCACGATCACTTTCCTGGATTATTTCACCTCCCTCGTCAAAGCACTGGTTTTTGGTTTTACGATTGGTATAGTTAGCTGTTACCAGGGTTTTAATGCAAAGCAGGGCACAATGGGAGTAGGTATTGCAGCTAATTCTTCAGTGGTAATATCAATGTTTTTAATTTTTATTGAAGAAATTATAATTGTACAGATATCAAATTATATACGGGGTTAATTAAATGGAAAATACGCAGACAGTCGAACAGAATAAAACAAAGGTGATCACCATAAAAGGTTTGTATAAATCATTTGGAGAAAATCATGTGTTAAGGGGTATTGACCTGGATCTGTATAAAGGTGAAAATGTAGTGGTACTTGGACGTTCAGGAACAGGTAAATCTGTTTTAATAAAGATCATTGCGGGTTTGCTTAAACCTGATAAAGGAGTGGTCAATGTACTGGGTGCCAATGTTGCAGAACTGAATGACAAAGATTTAAGAGACCTTCGTTTAAAACTAGGTTTTTCCTTTCAAAGCAGTGCCCTCTATGATAGTATGACGGTAAGGGAAAACCTGGAATTTCCACTCGTTCAAAATTCTAAAAACCTGAGCAGAGGGGAAATAGATAAAGCAGTAGAAGCTGTGCTTGAAGCTGTGGGATTATCACAAACCATTAACCAGATGCCGGCAGAGTTGTCGGGCGGGCAAAGAAAACGAATAGGGGTAGCAAGAACGCTAATTTTGCAGCCGGAAATCATGCTGTACGATGAGCCCACAGCTGGACTAGACCCTACTACAAGTTTTGAAATAAATGATCTTATCAATGAGGTTCAGGAAAAATACCATACCAGTTCCATTATCATCACGCATGACCTGACATGTGCCAAGTCAACTGGTGACCAAGTGACTATCATGCTGGATGGGCAGTTTACCCGCCAGGGTAGTTTTGATGAAGTATTTGATACGGATGACGTGAGGATAAAAAGTTTTTTTGATTACAATTTTATACAACAATAAATGAGAATAAATAATAGCAAAAAGGCCGTAACCGTAGGAATTTTCATATTCATTGGTCTGGCCATTTTCATTGCCGGTGTACTGACACTGGGCGGGCAGAAAAAAACATTTGAGAAAAAAATACCTGTACGGGCAATTTTCAATGATGTTGGGGGGTTGCTGGAAGGAAATAATGTATGGTTTTCCGGGGTAAAGGTAGGTACCATAAAAAAAATAAACATTATCGGAAACGCTAAAGTAGAAGTAGTGATGAGTGTAGAAAACAAAGTTCATAAATTCATTAAAAAAGATGCCAAGGCCAAGATCAGTTCGGAAGGATTTATAGGAAATAAAATTGTTGTTATCTATGGCGGCAGCATGCAATCGGCAATGATTGCTGAAAATGGTGTTCTGTCAGTGGAAAGCGGTATTAACACGGATGAAATAATGGCCACCTTTCAGGAAAATAATAAAAACCTCCTTGATATTACCAGTGATATTAAGTTAATAACTAAAAGAATATCTGATGGCGAAGGCACTATAGGCAAGCTATTAACTGACGAAACCCTCATGAGTAATATGCAATCGGCTGTTATAGGCTTAAACCAGGCTTCTGCAAATGCCCGGCAACTAACGGCAGATATATCAAACTATACATCGCGGCTTCAATCGGAAGGATCGCTGACAAATGACCTGATAACGGATACGGTAATTTTCAGCCGTATGCAGGCAACAGTTTTGCAATTACAGCAGGCTGCAGCTACTGCCAATGAAGTGACTGAAAATATCAAAGCCGCAAGTATAAATGTAAAAGAGGTAAGTAATAATTTAAGCAATGCAAAATCACCGGTAGGTGTATTATTAAATGACCAGGAAGCCGGTAAAAATTTAAAAACTACTTTAGAAAATCTTCAATTGGGTACAAAAAAACTGGACGAAAATATGGAAGCATTGCAACACAATTTCTTATTGAGAGGTTTCTTCAAAAAGAAAGCAAAAAATGAAGAAAAGAAATCGTCTGAAAACTAAAACTCAATTTCAAATACAAAATTCCCGTTTAGATATTATAAAAAATACTTTAGATTATTCATACTCACTGGGAGCTATGCACTCCTGCCAGTATTCTACTATTTTTTTTATGGTATTCTCCAGAGCTTGCATAGAGTTGGGCTTAAGAAAGAAGCCCTGAACAGATAAAGAATATGCATCTAAAACTGCTTTTCTATTAGCACCTGTTGTAAAAAATAAATAGGGTATACACTTCAGTTGTAATTGTTCATTGGTAAAAATCTTATTTCTTAATTCAAACCCATTGATTGTAGGCATGTTTATATCCGAGAGAATTAAAAAAGGTTGCGTGTCTGATTTATTCAAAAAATCAAGTGCTTCATTACCATCTTTATAATAGATTATTTTATTAACGTAGCCTAACTTACCAAAAATCTCATTTAGGATTTCCTGGTCATCCAGATCATCTTCGATTACGATAATTGGACCTGTCTTATTCATGAATGCAGTTTTATTAAGGAGCTAAAGTATAAAAAAAATGGGCAGCTTTCACTGCCCACTTACAAGAGTTAACTCCTAAAACGAATAATAAATGAACTTAATTTAAAAAACTAAACTGATTAAAGTAAAATCTAATTAAACGAAATAAACTAATAAAACGATAACGAGAGCCAACTGCTTGCATAGGAAAGATAGGCTATTTAATAATATTTTTAAAAAAAAATATTATTATTTCAAATTTCTCAAACTTTTATCACTTTTTGTTCCTCGCTGCTCTGGATAGCTTTATTGATAATGACAATGACAGCCAGTCCATCTTCTCCTGGCACAGGATTAGTTCCACTTTCTCTGATAGTTTTATAGATGTCAGTATAGTAGTCACCATAATTTCCTCTTTCAGAAGGCATGTATTCTTTTATCACCTTTCCATTTTTCTCAGTATGTAAAAATCCTTTTTCAGATTCAGGCTCTATACCCCAATCATCGCTACCAGGCATGCTTCCTTGCTGCAACATAGTTTCCTGCACGTCGGTTTTTGATTTTATAAACGAACCTTTGGATCCATGAATTGTATAGGCAGGCAATGCTTCCCGAACCAAATAACTGCAATGAAGCCGCACCCTCAGTGCTGGGTAATATAAAAGCACTTCAAAATAATCATGAACTTTTGCTATCGGACGTATGGTCCTTATATCTGCAAAAACTGCTTCGGGTTTACCAAATAATTGCAGTGCCTGGTCTATCAGGTGCGAACCAAGATCATATAATGCACCGGTGCCGGGTCCCGGAATTTCTTTGTGCTGCTTGGGACTTAATTCTTCCTTGTAACGATCATAATGAAATTCTGCTTCTGCAATTTCTCCAAGCCAGCCTTCAGTCACTATCTTTTTGATGATTTTATAATCACTGTCATAGCGCCGGTTTTGGTAAACGGAAAGCATCTTGTTTTTTTCTTTTGCCAATGCTATCAATTTTTCACCTTCAGCCACAGTGACCGTAAATGGTTTTTCCACTACTACGTTTTTGTTGGCTTCCAAAGATTCCCTGGCAAATTGGTAATGTGTGTTGTTAGGCGTGTTTACTATTACAAACTCGATGTTCTCATCACCAAGTAATTCTTCCAGGGATCTGAAAGTTTTTACACCAGGATACCTTTGCTGTGCAAGGTTTTTAGTCCGCTCCCAAACCGATGAAAAATAAAATCCTTCATGAACGTGCAAAAAAGGAGCATGGAATATTTGTCCTGACATGCCATAGGAAAGAATGGCTGTATTGATTGGCTCCATAACACAGATTATTGTATGCTAAAATTACCCGTCATTCCTGAATCAATGATTGTTTCATCTAAAATGAAATAGACAATATGCCTACCAAAAACGTATATATAAAGCAAGTAAAATGCCCAGTATAATAATGATCATTGTGAGTATGCCCGGTGATACCCTAAACATGGTAGTATCTACTTCCAATGCATTTATTTTTTCACTTCCCTTTTTATCTATAAAGCTGATGATGACCATTAATAGAATGGTAAAGAAAAATACCCATCCCATGCTGATTAAAAAGGGGATTTCAAACACACCCTGGGCATTCATAAACGCGGTGTATAATGGAGTTTCGGGAAACCAACCCGGTAAAAATTTATCAAACAATACCATTAACACTACACCTCCGATAATTCCGGCAACTGCAGCTTTGGCTGTGGTTCGTTTCCAGAAAAAACCTAACAGGAAGACAGCAAATATTGCCGGTGATATATAGCCAGTATATTTTTGAATAAACAGGAATCCGCCTTCGCTGCCTATCCCCAAAGAATCTTTCCAGTTGACTATGATTGCTAATGCCAGCGCTACTATCACTGTCACCCTTCCTATCCATACAAGCTTCTTCTCAATAGCATTCTTATTTACATACTTTTTATAAATATCAAGGGTATATATTGTTGAAATACTATTAGCCTTGCCGGCAAGAGATGCTACAATTGCAGCCGTCAAAGCTGCCATGGAAAGTCCCTTCAAACCGGTGGGGAGAAAACCTAATATTGCTGAATAGGCGTTATCATTTCTGAATTCACCATTAGTAAGCATCTCGGCCTGCAGACCGCCATTCTTATATAATACATAGGCTGCTATTCCCGGCAACACCACTATCAATGGCATCATCAGCTTCAAAAATGCAGCAAATAAAATTCCTTTTCTTGCTGTTGGTAAATTAGCCCCCAATGCCCGTTGCGTGATGTATTGATTGCAACCCCAATAGTTCAGGTTGGCGATCCACATACCTGCAATCAACATCGATATGCCGGGCAGATCCACATAATTGGAAACCTGCTCTTTTGATGAGGTCGCCGTAGGCTTGTCAAATATCATTTTGAAATGTTCAGGTGCTTTTTCCAATAAAGTATTAAAGCCGGCTAAAATATTTTTTCCATAGCCAAAATTTTCAGAGACCAGTGTTAATGCAATATAACTGGTGACCAGTCCGCCAATGATCAAAACCAGCACCTGTATTACATCTGTATATCCGATGACCTTCATTCCGCCCAATGTGATGATTAATGCAAAAAAAGCAAGTCCTATCATGATCAGATGAAAATTATCACCCCCCGCAAGATTGTTTATAGCAAGGGTGCCCAGGTATAAGATTGATGTAAGATTAACGGTTACATACAGAAATAACCAAAAGATGGCCATGATCAATGCAACAGTTTCATTATACCTTGTTTTTAAAAACTGGGGCATGGTGAAGATTCTATTCTTGAGATAAATGGGCATAAAGAAAACGGCCACTATAACTAAGGAAGCTGCAGCCAGCCATTCGTAAGCAGCAATAGCCAGCCCTAGTTTGAACCCACTCCCCGACATACCAATGAACTGCTCTGCAGAGATATTAGATGCAATCAGTGAAGCGCCTATGGCCCACCAGGTAAGAGATCCCTCAGCCAGAAAAAAATCAGTAGATGTTTCTTTTATATTTTTTTTCCGTCTGTATATCCAGATGCCATATGACGATACAAGAATAAAATAGATCACGAAAACAATGATGTCGGCTGTTTTAAGCATAATCGAAATTGAAATGGTGAAAAATTATTATTGTACGAAGTCCAATTTATATGTTACAAAACTTATTTACGGATAGAAAAACGATACACAGATGATGTTTGATATTTTTTCCCCGGCTCCAGCACTGTAGATGGAAACGTGGGCTGGTTGGGACTATCAGGGAAATGTTGTGTTTCCAGGCAAAAAGCTGTTCTGAAATCATCCTGCTTACCTCCTTTGAAAGTGTTTTTGCTTTGCATGAAATTACCGCCATAAAACTGCAATCCGGGTTCCTGAGTTTCAATGGTCATTTCTATACCTGTCAAATCACCAAAGATTGTAGCAGCCCATTTCATTGCATCAGAGCTATCTTTCAAAACAAAATTATGATCATAGCCTGCACCGAATTTAATTTGCTGATTGGTGCTGTCATTTACCCGTGCACCGATTGCCGTTGCAGTCCGGAAATCAAAAGGAGTACCGGCTACAGCTTCATTTTTACCTAAAGGGATCAATGTTGAATCTACCGGTGTGTAATGATCTGCATTGATCTGCAAAACATGATTATTGATGGTCCCGCTACCTTCGCCATTGAGGTTGAAAAAAGCATGATTGGTTAAGTTTACAACAGTTTTTTTATCAGTTGTAGCCATGTAATCAAATTTTAATTCATTATTATTAGTAAGTCTGTAGGTAACTTTTACATCCAGGTTTCCGGGAAAACCTTCTTCCATGTCTTTTGAAATATAATGCAGTTCCAATGTTGAATCATTTGGCTGGTCAGCATCCCACACTACATCCTGGAAGCCTTTCTTACCACCGTGTAAAGTATTGGGACCATTGTTGGTGAACAAGCTATATTGTTTACCATCCAAAGAAAACTTCCCTTTTGCAATCCTGTTTCCATATCGCCCGATTGCTGCACCAAAATATCGTTCGGTTGCATTGATAAAACCCTGGACACTGTTAAACCCAACTACTACATCTGTGAATTTGCCATTTTTATCAGGCACCCATAAGCCCACAATGCGTCCTCCATAATTGGTGACTGCCGCAGTCATACCATTGCTGTTTCTTAAAACATAGAGACTTGTTCGTTTGCCATCTACCGTATCCTGAAAGGACAATGAATCAGGAAGGGAAATGCTGCCTGTAGTTGTAGAATCGGAATGGCCAGGTGTTGCAGTATTTGTATCTATATTGGTACAACCTGCAAGGATAAATAATATAAAAAATATACTTAATAATCGCATAATGTTTAGGTTTTTGCTCTTACTTGTTATATAATTGAAATTTATCAAAAACTGCTTTTAGTGTTGAATCACCTTTCGCTATCAATCCTGCCCTCACTGATCTGTCCCATGGCGGCAAGAAACTAGCATCTATAAAACTTAAGTTCAAAGGTTGAAAATCCCTATTATTTGTACTGTACAAAAAATTTATATCTTTTCCATTGGTCACCTGCATTTGTAAATACAAACGTTTTTTACTCCCGAATGTTTTCTGTACAATCTCTGTTTCTTTACCTTCTTTAAGTTGTATAACTTTTAAAATTCCATCTTTAAATAAAACACTCACCATATTTTTATCATCGCCTATGGCGCCAATTCCTGCTGATGCTGTAGTATGTTTTAATTTTATTTCTACTGTAGCATTATAGGTACCGCTGGTCGTCTTTATACCAAGGTAAGCACCTCCGGCAGTTGCATTCGCAGTCAACAACAACGTTCCGCCTCTCTGTCTGAAATGTGCTGATTCGAATACACTCCACTGCCAATGATCAGATAATTTTTTACCTCTGAAATTATCACTTACAGATGTCAATGCTACATCATTAACCGATGGGTTTTTCACAAATTCAATCCAGCCATCCGGGGTGAACCTAAATTCAATCAACAAGCCTTCCCTTCCTGTATACACATGTGTGTTCTTATTATATGCATGGTATAAAAAATAAAATTTGCCGTCTTTCTCGACTGGTGTACCATGGCCGGGACATTTCCATTCATTATCGTCGCTGAGGATAGGGTTTTTATCAAATTTTTCCCAGGGGCCCAATAAAGTTTTTGAACGTGCAATGCCCGTTTTATAAGTACACTCCCTCCCGCAACATCCCGCTGCTGCAAAGAAAGCATAATAATATCCCCCCTGTTTTATCATAGACACTCCTTCAACAAGATTGCTTTCCCAGCCTTTTTCATTGCGGAACAATTCAATTTTTTCACCGATCAATGCAGTACGTTCTTCGTTCATTTCTTGTGCCCATATA
>MWVW01000364.1_pt1 | contig 10469 bp, 5 predicted proteins | sample 1047191 | NCBI WGS metagenome assembly MWVW01 (sample SAMN06349985, study PRJNA376086) | soil metagenome | isolation source: MtG22-5 sample Antarctic (ecotone) | place: Antarctica
ATCTGGGGAAATTATGCAGGTAAAAAAATAAAAACGATTGTTGAAGAAGAAGAGATTCATGTACCTGAAGATACTCATCGTCCGCCTGTTATAAATGCATTCCTGCCTGTTATAGTTCCAATTGTTTTAATAGGAATGAAATCTTTTTTAGCGATAGAAAACACTAATAATAGTTTCCTGAAAATATTTCTATCCATTGGCGATCCGGTGATTGCTTTATCTATAGGTGTGTTGCTGGCCTTTAATTGTAAACGGGGATGGAAGAAAGATACAGTAAGTATATTGCTGAGAGATGCAGCAGAAAAAGCCGGTGGCATATTAGTGATCATTGGTGCAGGCGGGTCTTTTGGAGCAATATTGGCGGCCACAAAAATTGGTGAGCACTTCAGCCAGTCGCTGGCGTTGGGAAGCATGGGAATTCTGTTTCCCTTTTTGTTAGCTTTTATTTTAAAAACAGCACAGGGGTCTTCTACAGTTGCAATAATAACCGCTGCTTCTATTGTTTTGCCTTTACTGCCGGCGTTGGGTTTAAATACTGAAACCGGAAAATTGCTTTGTGTGCTTTCCATGGGGGCAGGGTCAATGATGGTATCCCATGCAAATGATTCCTATTTCTGGGTGATCGCAAAATTCTCCGGTCTCGAAATGAAACCCACGCTCAAAGTGTATTCGGTTGCTACCCTATTAATGGGATTGGTATCGTTGGGAATGGTTTATTTTTTATCTAAGTTTATATAAATGAAATATGCTCTCCCGGACTAAAGAATAAATTTTCTATGCATATACTGATTGCACCCAATGCTTTTAAAAACAGCCTGACTGCTGCTGAAGCTGCGATTGCTATTGAGGAGGGATTAAAACAAAGCCGTTTAAATTTCACCAGCGAATGTTTTGCCATAGGGGATGGCGGGGATGGTACCGGTGAGTTAATAATTGAAAAATGTAACGGCAAAAAAATCTCAGCAGAAGTACATGATCCTTTAGGAAGAATAATTACTTCTTCATATGGATGGATTGATAAAGATAAAACTGCTGTGATAGAAATGGCTGATGCTTCGGGCTTACGCTTATTACATCATGATGAGTTGGATCCATTGCTTGCTTCATCCTGCGGAACAGGTGAACTGATTAAACTTGCATTGATCAAAGGAGCTAAAAAAATAATTATTGCTATGGGGGGCTCGGCAACTGTTGATGGAGGTATTGGAATATTGTCTGCTCTTGGTATACAGTTTCTAAATAAAAAAGGTAAAAAAATATTCAGGCCAATAGAATTAATTAAACTTGATAAAATTGATATATCTGAAATTGATGACCGGATCTTAAATTGTGAAGTGATTGTACTTTGTGATGTTGATAATAAACTGTTGGGCATTAATGGAGCAGCTGCTGTATTTGGTCCCCAAAAGGGTGCCACCGCTGCAGGCGTTACAAAACTGGAAGCATCTCTTACTAAATTTGCTGAAGCTACACTTCAACTAACAAAAAAAAATATTGCAACAATAAAGTATGGCGGTACCGCAGGCGGTGCTGCTGCTGGTTTATATGCTTTTATAAATGCAAGGCTTGTAAATGGAATAGAACATTTTTGTAAGCTTACAAATTTTGAGAAGGCCTTGCAACAAACTGATATTGTAATTACAGGAGAAGGAAGTATTGATGAGCAGACGCTCCGGGGTAAAGGCCCATTCGGTGTTGCAGTTAAAGCAAAAGAGAAAGGAATATTTGTTATTGGTATAGCTGGAAGAATTCCGTTACAGCCTGGAAAAGAATTAAGAAAATATTTTGATGTTCTTCTGCCCCTAAGCAATATTCCTTTGGATACAAAAACGGCATTGCAGTTTACATATGATAACCTGAAACGTACGTCTGTTGAAATTGGTAATTTGCTTTCACTGGTTCAAAAACCTGTTTGTATAAAGTGATAAAAGAATTTATAGGAATCAATTACAATTATCCAAAATTTAAATAATGAAATACATAGTAACCATAGTTTTTCTAATGATAAGTGCAGTACCGCTAAAGGCTCAAAAAAATGTTCCTGATAAAATATTGGCTCATGCAAAAGGCCAATTAGAAATAATGCTTACAAATGTAAAAGGAATAATAGATACGGCTAACCCAACATTAGTTTCTCCAAGAACATTGGAAAATGATAAGCTTAAGGTGGTGAATTCCCGTGACTGGACGAGTGGATTTTTTCCCGGCTCATTATGGTATTTATATGAACTAAGCGGAAATAAAAAATGGAAGGCTGAAGCCCAAAAATTTACATCATACATAGAGAGGGAAAAAACTAACAATAACAATCATGACCTGGGATTTAAAGTGTATTGCAGCTTTGGAAATGGATATCGGCTCACTAAGGATACTTCATACAAAGCCGTAATTATCCAATCCGCTAAAAGCTTAGTAACACGGTTTAATCCAAAAACAGGGGTCATTCGATCATGGGATCATAACCGGGACAAATGGGTTAATCCTGTTATTATAGATAATATGATGAACCTTGAACTGTTATTTGAAGCCACAAGATTAACAGGCGATTCTTCTTTTCATAAAATAGCGGTAAGCCATGCCAACACAACTATGAAGAATCATTTCAGGCCGGATTTCAGCTCTTATCATGTAATAGATTATAATCCCGAAACAGGTACTGTATTAAAAAAGAATACACATCAGGGATATGGTCATGAGTCGGCATGGGCCAGGGGGCAGGCCTGGGGCCTTTATGGTTATACTTTATGTTATAGATACACTAAGGATGTTTCTTATTTACACCTCGCAGAAAAGGTTGCCGGGTTTATATTAACTCATCCAAATATGCCTGAAGATTTAGTGCCTTACTGGGATTTTAATGCGCCAAATATTCCCAATGAACCACGTGATGCATCAGCCGCTGCAGTTATCGCATCCGCCTTATACGAATTAAACTCTTATAGTGCCAAAAAAAATACTTTCGTGATCAAAGCAAATAAAATCCTGTATAGTTTAAGTAATAAATACATTTCTCCTTTGGGAGAAGTTAAAGGATTTCTACTGCTTCACAGTACAGGTTCTAAACCGTCGAACAGCGAGGTTGACGTGCCTTTATCTTATGCGGATTATTATTACCTGGAGGCTGTGTTGCGAATGAAAAAATTAAAAGCAGGAAAAAGACTATTTTGATATCAAACAGGAAGGACTCACTGTAATAAAATTTCATCCTAAAACATCAATCAAATTAAATTATGAGAAAACTTTTTTTGTTTCTGAGTAGCTTTTCTCTTTGGTCATTTTCCTTATACTGTCAGGCAATAATTAACATCAGTAATCCGATAAAAGTTAACAGGCAAGAGGTTGTAACTATACCATGGAAAGATGTTTTATCAGTATATCCGGGAATAGACACTGCAAATTTTATTATTATAAACCCAAAAACCAAAAAACAGGTAATTTATCAACTGGAATATCGTGGCACAAAAGAAATTCAGAATCTTTTGATCCAGGTAATGGTTGCAGCAGAAACCCAATTGCAAATGCAAAAAGGCAAACCCGAAAAATTTGTTTCCAAAACTTATTCCCGCTATGTGCCCGAACGCAAAGATGATTTTGCCTGGGAAAATGACAAGATAGCTTTTCGCATGTATGGCAAAGCGCTGGAAGGCACAAAGGAAAATGCGTATGGCACAGATGTTTGGGTTAAACGTACTGATAAACTAATAATAAACGAATGGTATAAACGTGCTGAATACCATATTGATCATGGGGAGGGAATGGATTATTATCATGTAGGTTTTTCGTTGGGTGCAGGAAATATGGCGCCTTATAAAAATGATTCTATCTGGTATTCAAAAAATTACCGCACCTGGAAGGTATTGGATAATGGCCCTTTACGGTCAACATTTCAATTAACTTTTGACGAATGGAGTATTTCATCAGAAAAGGTAAAGGTTATAAAAACCATTTCACTGGACGCGGGTTCGCAGTTGAACCGGGTAGAAGCAACTTATCAATTTGATCAAACATCTGATTTGGCTGTTGCCGCAGGAATAGTGAAGAGAAAAGCATCGGGGGTAATCTGGCTGAATGAAAACAATGGCATTATGGGGTACTGGGAACCCACGCATAAATTAAATGGAACCACGGGTGTGGGATGTTTATTTTTACAACCTGTTCAATTAATGATGTCGAACAAAGAGCATTTACTTACTGTGTTGGATACAAAAACAAACCTTCCTCTAATTTATTACTCTGGGGCAGTATGGGACAAAGCAGGTACAATTTCATCATCCGAAAAATGGTTTGAATATCTAACATTCTATAAACAAAAACTAGAAAATCCTTTGAAAATTTTTATCCATAAATAATGATTAAACATAAAAATTTTTAATAACAACCTGCAATTCGTACATACTGCTCATTTCTTCTACATTTTCTTGTTTGTGGATGTAACACGATAATGAATGGATTAATATTGTTCACTCACCTGGTATTCTCTGTACACTTTATTTTGTAAAGTAAGATTGGAGAATAAATGCCTCAAAAAATAATATTACAACTATATCAATCGTTGTAATGCCACTTTTCCTCCTGCAGCTATTTAAACATAAATATGCTCTTAATAAATAGCATAATTTAGAGAAGAATTATGCTATGATAATTTATTAAATTATCAACTAACTGTATTTAATTTTTATTCACTACTAAACGATTGCTATGACAATGAAAAAATTGGCTTGTACTTTTTTGCTTCTTTTTATAATATTCATTATTCCCTTTAATACAAAAGCTCAAAACACCGTAATCACAGGAGTAGTTACTGATGCTGATTCCAAGCCTTTGGAAAATGTTTCGGTTGTAATAAAGGGCACCAACATTGGTACAACAACTGACGCTGCTGGTGCTTACAGGTTAAGTGCAATCAAGCCTTCAGGCAACATCCTTGTGTTTTCATATGTTGGTTTTACGGATAAAGAAATTACACAGTCGCAGGGAAATTTAATGAATATTCAACTGGAAAAAACCAACCAGTCACTTGATGCTGTAGTGGTAGTGGGATATGGTACTCAAAAAAGAAAAGATATAACCGGCTCTGTTGTTTCTTTAGATAAACAAAGATTAGAAAATCTTCCTAATTCAAATTTTGCACAGGCTTTAGTAGGGGCACTGCCGGGTGTTTCTGTTAATACAAATGGCGGGGGGGCCGAAGGGAATTCAGTAGGTATTCTGGTTAGGGGTAGAAAGTCAGTTCTGGCCAGTACGGCACCTCTTATTATTTTAGATGGAATTCCTTACAATGGAAGTATATCCGATATTAACCCCTCTGATCTTGCTTCAATTGATATTTTAAAAGATGCATCATCAGCAGCTATTTATGGTTCACGTGCCGCTAATGGTGTTATTTTACTTACCACCAAAAGGGGAACCAGCGGAAAACCTGTTATTTCTTATGATGGTTTTGCAGGGGTACAGCAAATTAGTAACCTGCCTCCGGTTTTACAAGGCGAAGATTTTTACAATTTTAAAGTAAAACGAGAAGGTATTGGAGCTGTAACCCTTTCTGAAAGGGCAATTTTCGGTTCAAAAAATTTTGCTGACTGGCTGGACTTAACTACCCGAAAAGGATTTAAGCAGCAACATACTTTAAGTGCCCGTGGCGGTAGCAGTAATTTTAAATATTACGCATCATTGAGTTTTTTAGATGTTAAAGGTGTTGCGGTAAATGACAAGTATCAAAGATACTCCAGCCGTATAAATCTGGAAGCTAACTTAACCTCCTGGTTAACTTATGGAACTAATACGCAACTGTCCTATAACGATAGAAGTGGTTTGCCAGCAACTTTTGCGGGAGATTATGGTGCATATACTTTTAATCCTCTCACAACACCTTTTGATTCTATGGGCAATCCTACCATTTACCCATGGCCGGAAGATAAATATTTTGCTAACCCCTTAGCGCCAACATTAGCAAAAAGTATAGATAATACTTATAAAGTGTTTACTACAAATTACTTTCAAATTAAAGTACCATTTGTTTCAGGATTAACTTACAGGCTAAACACCGGTATGGATTACCAGGGTAGAACGATAAATACTTATTATGGCAGAAACACCCGATCGGGCTCACAAAATAATGGCACACTTTCTCAAAGCAATAGTATTGTAAGAAACTATACGCTTGAAAATATAGTGAATTATGACCGCACTTTTAATAAACATACTATCGGGGTTACTGCATTATACGGTTATGAATATCGGAATACTACTGCTAACACATTATCTGCGGAAGGGTTCCCAAGTGATATACTTACATTTTACCAGGCTAACGTAGCCTCATTTGCAGTACCAAGAACATCCTTCGAAAAAGAGACACTCATTTCGCAAATGGCGAGATTGAATTATAATTTTGATAGCAGGTATTTGCTCACACTAACAGCCCGCAGAGACGGGTATTCAGGATTTGGAGACAATCATAAATTTGGATTTTTTCCCGTTGTGGCAATTGGTTGGAACATTACAAATGAAAAATTCTTTTCACCGAATAAAATCATCGATAATCTTAAATTAAGACTTTCTTATGGTAGTGTAGGCAACCAGGCAATAACACCTTATCAAACACTTGCCAGATTATCTACCCGTTCTTATGTAGAGGGAAATCAAACTGCTGCCGGGTATATTCCTACTACTCTTTCTAATCCTGATTTAAGATGGGAGACTTCAACACAGGGAAATATCGGAATTGATTTTTCCTTATTAAAAAACAGATTATTCGGCACAATTGATTACTACGATGTACAAACCCACGATCTATTATTAACAAGAAACATATCTCCGGTGCAGGGCATACCCGAGGTTACACAAAACATCGGACAAACTACTAATCACGGGTTTGAGGTCGGTTTAAACTCCATGAATATAAAAACAAAAGATTTTTCATGGTCAACAAATGCAAATTTTACAATTAATAGAAATAAATGGGCTGATGTATATGGTGATGGAAAAGATGATACATTAAGCCGGTATTTTATTGGTTATCCTATCGGATCAGACTTCGGATACGTTTTTAATGGCGTTTACCAATCAAATGATGATACAATAAATACGCCGCAGGGCAAGGTTAGCCCGGGATTTGCCAAAATACGGGACCTGAATGGTGACGGCAAGATAAACCAATTTGATAGAACTATTTTTTCAACCGGACAACCTGATTTTACATGGGGATTGGGTAACACATTCAGATACAAAAATTTAAGCTTATACATTTTTGTTCATGGAGTGCAGGGCAGAACTGATCCCAATAGTTTGATGTCAGATAATAATGTTGGTGATGGTGTTCGTAATACTACCATTGTAAAAAATTGGTGGACTCCAACAAATCCTACCAACGACTTTTATGCAAATGTAAAAGGAGCAACCAAAGGTCTGCCTGTATCCATTGTTCAAAATAGCAGCTTTGTAAGAGTTAAGGATATTTTATTGTCCTATGATTTTTCCGGAAGATTTTTGGAGAGCTCAAAGTTATCCAGGATGAAAGTTTATGTAGAAGCAAGAAATCCTTTCACCTTTACAAAATGGACGGGTCTCGATCCTGAATTCACTTCACAAACAGTTATTCCTTTTCAAAAAGAATTTGTAGTAGGACTTAATATCAGCTTCTAATTATAAAAATAAAATTATGAAAATATTGAATAAATTAATATTGGCTTCCCTTGTTACCCTTATGTTCGGAGCATGTTCTAAAGACAGGTTAAAAGAAGAGACTCCCAGTGTATTGACAGCAGACTTATTGTTTCAAAATAAAGACGGGTTTGAATTAGCACTGAACGGGTTACATGATGAAGTGAGAAGATACCGTTCAGGGCAACCTACTAATAATTCTCCTACCTCAACTAATTTCATCATGAATATGCAGGCTGTTGCAGGTGTTGATAATGTATTCGGTAATTATCGTGATGGCCTGATGGATGTATTTAATTTATATGGAACATTTAATAACCCCTCCGTACCACATTATCGCCATGTGTTTACCTGGCTCTACGAAACAATTAATGCAGCAAATACTTTAATTGGGAGGTCCACAAATCCTGAAATTAATTGGTCAGAGACAGAGAAGAACCGTATTCTGGCTGAAGCCAGATGTATCAGGGCATGGTGCTATCGCCACCTTACTAATTTATGGGGAGATGTTCCGTTAACACTTACCGAATCAAGCGGAACAAACATAAGAACAGATTGGGAAAGAACTCCGATTGCTCTCGTAAGGAAAGCAATGGAAGAAGATCTGATATTTGCATCACAAAATTTGCCTGATGTTTCATCAAGCGATATCAGGCTTGTCAAGGGTGCAGCGCAACATTATCTTGCAGAACTTTATTTGGCAATGGGGCAATATGATAAGGCTAAAATTGAAGCTACAAAAGTAATATCTAATACAGCCTATAGGTTAGTTACTGCCCGTTATGGAATTAATAGAAATAATGCCGGAACTCCTTTTGGCGATATGTTTATTGAAGGTAATTCTAAAAGAAGCCAGGGTAACACCGAGGCTTTATGGGTAATACAAAATGAGCAATTAGTAATTGGCGGAGAAGCCAATAATATTATGCGGAGAATGTGGGTTAATAGATACTGGAGCATTATTGTGGGTGGCAAAAATCCCATTCAAATTTCAGCTGAAAATGGAGGGAGGGGAATAGGCAGGCTTAGCCCGACAAGATTTGCTTTAAATCTGTTTGCAGCAAATGATGAAAGAGGTTCTGCTTTTTTATGGCGCTATTATTATATTCTCCGGGATGCTGGTTTTATCCCATCAGGCACTAACCCCAGAACCGGTGCAGCATACAAGTTAGGCGATACACTTTTTCTTGATAATTCCGGCATTGAGAAATTAAACAATCCTAACTGGCCAAGTACGAGGAAATGGGATTATGCAAGCCCGGTTGATGTTTTGATTGATCCTCAATATAATGACCAGGTTTTATTGCGTACCGCAGAAACTTATCTGGTTCTTGCAGAAGCTAATTTCCGTTTGGGTGATTTGCCAGGGGCAGCAGCAGCAATCAATGTATTGCGGGCAAGAGCTAAGGCTACATCTGTTACAGCTGCACAAATAACTATTGATTTTATATTGGATGAAAGATCAAGGGAATTATTTTCTGAAGAAGATAGAAGATATGTATTGGTGCGAACAAATAAACTTGTGGAAAGAGTAAAATTGTATAATAAAATATCTGCAAATACCATTACACTTAGAGATACTTTATTGCCTATTCCACAGGACGTAATTGATGCTAACTTAACTTCCAGAATGAGGCAAAACCCGGGTTATTAAGTTACACTACTTTAATCAAAAATGGAAAGCAGTGGTAAAATGAGGGAGAAATTAAAAGTAATTAAATCATTTACTTGCATAAAAATGCTTTACTCCTATGGATAACACAGTTTTCAATATCATATTCATCAGCTCAAGTTGATCCAACTTTCGATTCATGCTTTTTCGCAAGACGGGAACACAATTAACATAAATAATGATCCCGGCTCGAGGAATTATGGAAATCACTTTGTGAAATGTGGTTAAAAGAAATGGGCTTTATTTCATTTAAAAAAAAATGATGACATACTATGCGATTGAATTTGTATAAGAAAATATCAGCCCTTTCATTTACTATTGCCGTAATATTTTTTTCCCCATGTATAAATGCGCAACATCCGGAAAAAATATCTTCATTTAAGAACCTCATTGCATTTACTACCCAAAACTCGGTAAAGCTTGAAATAACTTTTAATGAAGCTCCTTCCCCCAATACAAAGTTTGCTGTAAGAATTATGGATGATAAGTCGGGCAAAATTGTATTTGATCAGCCTGTCACCACTATTTTATCAAAAGAGGAAAAGAAGAGGGAATTTTTTATAAACAATCTTTCCCTTGATACATGGACACCAACAAATCCTAAACTCTATCAAGTAATATTTACTGCAACCGCTGATAATAAAATCCTGGAACAGAAGCAGCGCATAGGATTTCGTTTTTTTGAATCAAAGAATGGTAATCTACATTTAAATGGCAAACCGATTTTTCTTCGTGGCATTGCCATCAATCCCCCTGCCCGTGGTATTCCCGATAGCGTTGAGAAGAGCAGAAAGTTTGCGGAAGAATATGTAAAATTTATGAAGAGCATGAATGTGAATATTATCCGCATTCCTAACAATGAAACATGGTACAACGTATGTGATGAACTGGGCATGATGACCTTTGGTGGTAATTACAGCAGCACAGTGGATGATGAAAAGCCCCCTAAAGATTATGATAAAGCCGTTGCGTGGTATAAGAATGAAGCCTTTGCCCCCATTGCTTCTCATCCAAGCCTCATGATCTATGCAATGACCAACGAAGTGCCATATGAAGGCGAGATTGGAGTAAGATGGGAAAAGTTTTTATCTTATGCACATGCAGAATTAAAAAAATGGGATAACACACGCACTTATAT
>MWVW01000365.1_pt1 | contig 10465 bp, 3 predicted proteins | sample 1047191 | NCBI WGS metagenome assembly MWVW01 (sample SAMN06349985, study PRJNA376086) | soil metagenome | isolation source: MtG22-5 sample Antarctic (ecotone) | place: Antarctica
ATCTACCTACACGAAAAGTTTTTATTGCAAACATGGAAGAAAAAATGAACGATAAAGAATTTACGGATGATATACATGTAATACTCCGCCCAGGTATTGAATATGAAAATGAGAAGGCATATACATTAATAAAAAAAGAATTGTTAGAAAATATTTAGACATTATGCTTGGGGATTTATTTAAAATATTTATAGAGGAACCTAAAGTACAGATTCGTAATTTTTATTAATTTTGAAATAGATTTGAGATACAGATGAAGTTTTGGAAAAAGGTATTTATTCGGACATTCTACATTTTAGACTTTTGAAAAATATTAAGGGACAAGGATTTATGAACTGATAAAAGCCGTCCGGTCCGCTAAGCACAGCTCAAAATCACTCAAAAGCCTGTAAAATGTAGATTTTAGAGGCTTTTTCTTTTTATACTTACTCCAAATAGCACCAAAAATACTCAAATCTCAAGGTTCGCATTCGGGCATTCTTCGTTATAAAATCTTGAATGCCCGAATTCCGCTGAAACCATTACCGGATAGGGTGTTCAGAATTTGAACATCTGACCTGTAAAGGCTAAGCCTTGCCGAACAATGCAAAGACGATTCATTAAAGGCATATTTATATATTGAAATAAGTGACGAATATTGGTCTGATAATCCTGCTAAATGTAAAGAGTATGCTAATGCTGCTTTAACTATTTCAAAAAAAATCAATTCACATAACTTGATGTCCAGTGCATATAGAAATATGGGTAGTGCTAGTTCATTTGTCGGTAAAATGCAAGAAGCTTTGCGTTATGATAGACTATGTTTAAGTGAGGCTATTTTATCAGGGGATGAAAAAAAAATTATGAAAATATGTGGGAATCTGGGAGATGACCTTACATCTTTATCAAAATTTGAAAAACATGACTCTTTAATTTTCTGGATCACAAATGTTAGCCCCAGCTTAATTTGAATTGGAACTAATCAATATTTTATCCATTTAATAAATTAATCCCCAATTTATGGTATTGTATTCTTCAATTGTATTCATTACTTTTAAAAAAATTCAGAATCTTCATTGAATAAGGTCTGCGCTCTATGTAAATTGTAAAACAACAATTTTGCAATGCCTGATAACAAAAAATATGAATCTAATTCCTCTTCAAACGGGGAATCTAAGAAATCTACTTCAGGCTTTCTTAAAACCGATGGCGGTAAAACCAAATCAAATGCCATTGAAGTTCCTTCTATTTCTTTGCCTAAAGGCGGTGGGGCGATAAAAGGAATTGATGAGAAGTTTTCTGTTAATGCTGTTAATGGCACTGCATCATTTTCAATCCCACTTCCTTTTTCTCCTTCAAGAGGTGCATCACCATCATTGAGTTTATCTTATAATTCTGGGGGTGGAAATGGCATTTTTGGTTTAGGATGGAACCTTGGTTTATCATCTATAAAAAGAAAAACAGATAAAGGACTTCCGCAATATCTTGATGGAATTGATTCGGATACTTTTCTTTTTTCCGAAGCCGAAGATTTGGTTCCTGAATTTAAAAAAGAAGTTGATGGAAGTTTTTCAGTAGGCAGTGATGATGAATACATAATAAATGAAAAGAACTCAGCAGACGGATTATTCACAATCCGTTTTTACAAGCCAAGAATTGAAGGTTTATTTGCACGGATAGAAAGATGGAGCAGTAAAAATTCAAGTGAAAAAAAATGGAGGGTCATCACCAAGGATAATGTAACAACTCTTTTTGGTTGGAGTGCTGATTCAAGAATTGCAGATCCAAAAGATGAAAACAGAATTTATGAATGGCTCCCTGAATTTGTTTTTGATGACAAAGGAAATTGCTCACACTTTGTATATAAGCCAGAGGATGACAAAGGTTTTGATACTTCGCTTTTGTATAACAGAAATCGTTTAGTCAGTGGAAACATAACCTATACAAATCTTTATCTGGAGAAAGTTCTTTACGGAAATAAAACTCCGTATAAAAAGTTTGGAGATGCATTCCCAATAGATTCTGATTACATTTTTTCAACTGTTTTTGATTACGGAACACTAAAAGCAATTGACTCTGTTGAGAAAGTAAATGACTGGGACTTCAGACTTGATGCCTTTTCAGAATACAAATCAGGATTCGAGATAAGAACAACACGTCTATGCAAAAGGGTTTTACTCTATCACCATTTCTCTGCACCAAATGAATACGAAGGATTGGTAAAATCCCTCAACTTTGAATACGATACAACAACTCAGCAGGATTTTACATTTCTCAAATCAATTACTGCATTCGGATACATAAAACAAAACAACGGAACATACACACAGAAAAATCTTCCTGCAATTGAGTTTGAATACCAAAAACATGAGTGGAACAAAGATGTTAAATCTATTTCACCCGATAATCTTATTCATGCTCCGGCAGGACTGGATGAACAGCAATATCAGTTTACTGATTTATTTAACGAAGGTCTATCAGGCATTTTAACTGAACAGGCAACCGGTTGGTATTACAAGCATAACCTTGGCAATGGAGAATTTGAACAAGCTAAATTAGTTACACCCAAACCCTCCTTCGCAGGTTTGGGTAATCAACTTCAGTTAGCAGACTTAGATGCAGATGGAGGGAAACAATTGGTAAGTTTTGGGACAGAGCCTAAAGGATATTTTGAATTAGATGATGACAATGAATGGCAGCCTTTCAGAAATTTTCTAAATCTTCCGAATATAAATTTAGGTGATGCCAATACAAGAATGCTTGATTTGAATGGTGATGGTAAACCGGAAGTTTTGATTTCAGAAGATAACATTTTTACCTGGTATCCATCAGAAGGACGGCATGGTTTTTCTCCATCTCAAAAAACGACAAAACCTCATGAGGAGGAAGCAGGTCCGCATATTGTTTTTGCAGATCAAAAGCAAACCATCTTTCTGGCAGATATGTCGGGTGACGGACTTACGGATATAGTAAGAATTAGAAATGGAGAAGTCTGTTATTGGCCCAATCTCGGTTATGGGAAATTCGGTGCCAAAGTGGCAATGGATAATGCTCCGGTGTTTGATTATCCTGATTCTTTCAATACGGCTTATTTACGTTTAGCCGATATTGATGGCTCAGGCACAACAGATATTATTTATCTCGGTAGAAACAAATTTACCTGCTGGACAAATTTGAGCGGAAATAGTTACAGCACTACTCCTTTTGAAATTGATCCTTTTCCCGAAATAAACAACCAATTAAAAATAACGGTAACTGATCTGTTGGGCAATGGTGTTGCCTGCATTGTATGGTCAAGCGGTTTGTCTAAAGACAGTGGCGCAGCAATAAAATATATTGATTTGATGAATAGTAAGAAACCACATATTATGGTGGCTTACAAAAACAATATGGGCAAAGAGGTTGCACTGGAGTATGCGCCTTCCACTAAATTTTTTATTAAAGATAAAAAAGCAGGCAAGCCCTGGATCACCAAATTGCACTTCCCTGTGCATTGTGTAACAAAAACGATTACAACAGATAAAATTTCCGGTGCCAGGTTTGTAAGTGAATACCGGTACCATCATGGTTATTACGATCATCCTGAAAGAGAATTCAGGGGCTTTGGTATGGTGGAGCAAACAGATGCAGAAACCTTTGAGCACTGGATAAAAAATGATGCAACAAATATTACAACAGCACCTTTACACCAGGAACCGGTGGTTTCTAAAACATGGTTTCATACAGGCGCTTTTCTTGGAAGAGACCGCATTTTAAATCAATTTGAAAAAGACTATTGGTATAATGAAAAAATATTTGCAGGAGTACACAACGAAAATAAATTACCCGATGCAAAACTTACCGTAGCAAAAGGGATAGATGCAGCTATTTTGAAAAATTTATCTGGTGAAGAATGGCAACAGGCATTAAGAACATGCAAAGGAATGGCCTTAAGAGCAGAAATATTTGCAAAGGACGCAATAAAAAACGGCAATACTCCAGCTGCTATCGAGAAAGAACTTACCCCATTTTCTGTTTTCACACACAATTGTTTTATTGAATTGATTCAACCAAAGGGTAAAAATAAGTATGCCGTGTTTACTGTAAAAGAAAGCGAAGCCATCAACTATACTTATGAAAGAAATGCTGCCGATCCACGCATTGTACATAACCTGAATACCCAACTGGATGAATTCGGGAATGTGCTTGAGTCTGCTGCGGTGGTATATGCAAGATCGAACGCTGATATTTCACTTCCCGAAGAAACACGAAATGCACAAAGCGATCCACTTATCACCTATACGCAAAATAAATTTACCAACGATATAACAGATGATGTAACATTTCCTGATCAACATCATTTACCGCTGCCATCGGAAACAAAAAGTTTTGAACTTAAATTTGTTGTTAAACCTTCTGCATATTATATCCCCGGGGATTTTGAAAATATATTGTCCGCAGCAACATCTTCTGTTGCCGAATACCACGAACTGGATAAACCGCAGCAAGCAGCAAAAGCTCAGCAGAGAATGATTGAACATGTTCGTACTGTTTATTATAAAAATGATCTTACAGGTGCATTACCGCTTCATCAATTGGATTTTTTGGCACTCCCGTTTGAAAGTTACCAGTTGGCTTATACTCCCGCATTGCTTGCTGATATTTTTGGGCCAATAGATATTGCAGGATCAAAGATCACTACAGCATTATTGAGCAATGAAGGAAAGTTTACCCATAGCAAAGATGAAAATGAAATTGAAGACGCAAACTGGTGGATACGTTCGGGTACCGTTCAATACTTAAAGGAGGGAGAAATAAACACTGCAGCAACAAACCGTTTCTTCACTCCTGTTTCTTATACTGAACCATTTGGCGCAGTTACCAAAGTGAAATACTTCGGCAACTATTTTTTATTTATCAGCGAAACCGAAGATATTTTTGGAAACAGGTCGGGTGTGGAAAAATTTAATTTCAGAACTATGTCGCCACAAAAAATGCGTGATATAAATGGTAATTTATCGGAGGTCATCAGCAATGAACTGGGAATGGTAAAAGCATTTGCACTTATGGGCAAGGGCAATGAAGCAGATAGCCTTACAGGAATTTCGGAAAACACGGATACCGCAGAAACTGCAATAGTAAACAGTTTTTTTACTGCTGCCAATTCAATCCAGTTGACTGCCATTGGTAAAGATCTTTTGCAAAATGCCACAGCAAGGTTTGTATATGATCTGGAAAGTTATGTAACCACAGGCCAGCCGGTTGCTGTATCATCCATCATGAGGGAGCAGCATTTTACAGCAAACAATAATTCTCCTGTGCAAATCGCTTTTGAATATTCCAATGGCATAGGCGAAGTGGTGATGAAAAAAATACAGGCCGAACCCGGTGTAGCAAAGCAGGTAATTGTACATCCGGATCTGAGTATCGCCGTTAACACCATCGATACTGCTGCCGCCAATCCAAAACAACTTCGCTGGATCGGCAATGGCAGAACTATAAAAAACAACAAAGGCAATGCCGTAAAACAATATGAGCCTTATTTTTCAATATCTCATCGCCATGAAGATTTCAAGGAGCTTGTGGAAACCGGGGTAACGCCTGTTCTTTATTATGATGCTGCAGGCAGGTTGATAAAAACAGAAATGCCTGACGGTAGTTTTTCTAAAGTGGAGTTTGATGCCTGGAAACAAAAAGTATATGACGGCAATGATACGGTTACTGAAAGTACCTGGTATTTAAAAAGAACAGATCATATAAGAGCGGATTTTATTACTGATGTAAAAGAACAACAAGCTGCAGCAAAAGCGGCAAAACATTTTAATACGCCGAATACTTTGCATTTTGATACCCTGGGCCGGCCGGTTTTATCAATTGACCATAATAAAAGTCTATTAACTGACGGGGATGAGTTTTATTTCACCAAAATAAAATTAGATGTAGAAGGCAACCTGCGTAAGGTAACAGATGCTCGAAAATTACCTGAAAATGGCAATGCCGGCAATACAGTTATTCAGTACAAATATGATATGCTCGGCAATAAAGTATATCAACATAGTATGGATGCCGGGCAAAGATGGTTGCTCACCAATATTATGGGAAATCCTTTACGCACATGGGACGAGAGAAATCATGAGTTTCAATACTTCTATGATGTGATGCATCGCCCAACACAAAGTAAGGCGGCAGGTGGTGATGGCATCAATGCACTAAATAATATTTTTGCAAGAATTATTTATGGAGAAAATCTTTTAACACCCAACAGGGCAAATGAAGCAGAATTGCAGGAGGTTAATGTTTTAGGAAAACCTGTACAGCATTTTGATACCGCAGGGCTTATCCATACAGCGGAGTATGATTTTAAAGGACAGCCAAAAGCTAAAACAAGAAAATTATTTATAAATTATAAAGCTGTTGCCAATTGGATCGATGCCAATCTTATCAATGATCTTGAAGCTGAATCATTCACATTTACTACTGAAACAGATGCACTGGGAAGAGTTACAAAACAAACAGCACCTGATCTAAGCGTTATCACTCCCTCTTACAATGAGGCCGGTTTATTAAACAGTGAAAAAGTACTGCATAAAAATCCTGATAACAGCACTACAGAAACCGTGTACATAAAAGATATTGACTACAATGAAAAAGGGCTAAGGCAAAAAATAATTTATGGCAATGATGTAAGCACCAGGTTCTATTATGACGCTTTAACTTTTCGATTAAACAGGCTGAAAACAAAAAGGCTTAATAATGATGCTTTGCAGGACTGGCTTTACACATTTGATGCAGTTGGAAACATAACCCATGTTGAAGATCAAATATATGCAGTTGAATTTTATAAAAATCAATTAACTACCGGCATTGCGGAATACACCTACGATGCACTATACCGTTTGGCAGAAGCAAAAGGAAGAGAAAACGATGCCGCATTTATATTTAATGATAAGGACAACTGGAATGATAAACCATTTATGCATGAATTGAATCCCACCGATGCGATGGCGGTTCGCAGCTATACCCAAAAATATATGTATGATGAAGTGGGCAATATCAAGCAGATGAAACATGTGGCCGGAGTAAATAATAACTGGACAAGGGATTATACTTATGAAACCAATAATAATCGGCTAAGATCAACATTGGTTGGGGATATAGCTGCTACTGTAAATTATGCCACCTATAAGCATCATGCGCAACATGGCTTTATATTGGAGTTGCCGCATTTACAGGAAATGGGTTGGAATTTTAAAGAAGAATTGGTTAAAACAATACAACAAAAAAGAGATGATGGCGGTACACCGGAAACTACATATTATCAATATGACGGTGAAGGGCAACGCATAAGAAAAATAACAGAGAATGCTGCCAATGCAGGGATAACACCCGCAAAAAAAGAGGAACGCATTTATATTTCAGGATATGAATTGTATAAAAAACATAGTGGGTCCAATGCAGGGTTAGAAAGAGTAAGCCTGAGCCTGATGGATGAAGGGCATCGCTTTGTGATGATTGAAACCAGGAATAATGTAGATGATGGTACAGAACAAAAATTAACCCGTTACCAGTTGCATAATCATTTGGGTTCTGCCGCATTGGAATTAGATGAAGCATCAAACGTGATCAGTTATGAAGAATACCATCCCTTTGGCACCACTGCTTATCAATTTAAAAATAATACAATAAAATCTGCTGCGAAAAGGTACCGCTATACCGGAATGGAAAGAGATGAAGAAACCGGATTGGAATATCACAGTGCAAGATATTATTTGCCGTGGTTGGGAAGGTGGCTGAGTAGTGATCCGATTGGGATTGAGGACGGGGTAAATATATACAGCTACTGCAGAAATAATCCGATTTCCTACAATGATCAAATGGGCTTATCAATTGGCGATGATGAAGAACCTTCACAGATTTTAGATTTTGAAAAGATGATTTCAATACCAGATAGTTCTTCAAAAGGAGATTCCAGCGGTGGAATCTTTGATGGGCTGATTGATACAATTTCCTCAATAGGATCGGCCATTGGGAATGCTGTTGTAGCAGCTGGAAAATGGATTGCAGATACTGCTTCAAAAGTATGGAACTGGACAAAACAAGCAGTCTCTGATGCATACAATTGGGTTAAAGGAGCACTTGCAACAGCTTGGGATTGGACAAAAAATGCAGTAAGTACAGCGTGGAACTGGACAAAACAAGCAGTTTCTGATGCATGGGAATGGACAAAGCAAGCAGCAGCAACTACCTGGAATTGGTTCTTAGCACCACTTACTAGAACTGCAACAAATGCTTTGGCAGGATTTGCTATTGGCTTTTTAACTGGAGGTGTTACAGGAGGTATTGTTGGAGCTGTTGCAGGAGGAGCTACAGGTGCAGTACATGGATGGGCAATGGCATATGCGCATACATATGACTGGAGTAGTGGCACAGGTTGGTTACAGTTTGCCGCGGATAATACATGGAGCTTGCCAAATTCAGTTGTTGGGTCTTTATTTGCCACTGCAAATATTATTGGAAGTAATCCTATTGATAAAAATGCAAGCAATAATACTGGTCAATTGTATTTTAGGGATAGATGGTTTCCTCCGTATGCTACTACCTTGCCCGGAAATGTTACCGTAGGTAGTACAACTGTGCCCCTACATGAAAGGGTTCATGCGGATCAAGCACGATATTTTGGCCCCTTGTATTTGGCTTTTCAGGTGTTATGGTATGGCTTTTGGCTTGCCATGTTCCCAATCGGAGTTCCCCTTTCATTTATCACTGGTCACAATTATTTAAAATGTATAGCATACAATAAGAATCCATTTGAATTGTGGGCATATAGTATTGAGGGTAGCACAAGCTGCTAAAAAATATAATAACCATGCCAAAAATGAGTATCAATCATTTTTAAAAAATAAAAACATGAAAAAAACAAACCAAGAAACAAAAAAAAGGTTTACTTATCCTGTAAGTGAAGCAATATTCAAACAAGTATATGATTCGCCAAAATCATTACCAGGAAAATATAAATGGCTTACCAAGGATGAAGATGTACGGGCAATTGAAAAAACATTAGGCATGCCAGAGAAAACCATTGGTGCCCCACTTTGGGTAAGCGGCGACAGTAAAGTATGCACTAAATGTAAAAGAGAAGTTAACTGGTTAGACATTGTTACTTCTTCACTAGGTTCAATACATTCTGCAAAGATGATTGCTGAAGTAATATTGGGCGAACAAAAATTTGTAAACACTGAAGTACCACATGCAATTGAAGGCTTAAAATGTTCTAATTGCGGAACAGATTTTAAGAATTTAAGAAGCTTTAAATGTCATAATTGGGCCTATGCTGTTGGAGATTTGGCCAAAGTGATAAGAACCATGGAATTGAATAATAAGAAAAAGTAATTCAACTTTATTGTTGCCTTTTGTATAGTAAAATGATTTTTTGAATAAACCATGTTCTATACCAATTATTTATATAAATAGCAATTGCATTCATTAGTATATTCATAAATAGAAACAATTTCAATCAATAGTAAATAACTATAATTATGCAAGTCATTACCTCACCGCTGCTTCCCAATACAACAGGAACTCAGATTAGCAATTTACAGGATGCCTTATTGTTCCTGCTGGAAAAAGGGGTATTTAAAACATTTATCGCCCCCAATACGCCAACAAAAGAAGAGCTGCAGAAGATAGCCAGGCAAACAGCAACTAAAAAACTGCAATCATTTTATGGAGAGAGTACAACAAGATTGATATTTCTTTTTCAGTTACAGCAAAAACTAGGTGATGGCCTTAAAGGAATAGTGGAAGAAACCACTGCTAAAAAAATGAATGAACTTTTGAAGCAGTTAGGTGGATTGGATGATACCAATACAGATGAAAAATACACTGTAAGCGGGAAGGTGTTCAATAATAATGGTAAGGCGCTGCCGGGTTTTGTAGCAGAAGTTTATATTATATCAGCAGACAATGCTGTTGCTGCAGGCAAAGCTATGTCAGACAAAGAAGGCGCTTACAAAATTGAATATATAAAAGGTGCAATTAAAAGCGATCCTGATATTGAAGTACGGGCATATTTGGCAGGTGATGAAAAAAATTTCACCCGTTCTGTGGTAAAATATAATGTAACAAAAACCGAAACATTGGATGTAGTGATTGAGGCAGAAAAAGTTAAAGTTGTTTCAGAATTTGAACAGGTTTTATCAGATGTAACTCCGCACCTCGGTCAATTAAAAATAAATAATTTAAAGGAAGATAAAGATAATAAGCACATCACCTATTTATCCAACAAAACCGGGTGGGATGGCCGTATCACCGCCATGCTTGCAAGCGCACATAAGTTAGGCGACACGCTAAAAATAAATCCTTCACATGTGTATGCATTATTGCGGGCAGGCATACCGGCAGATGAAGCATCAATAAAATCAGTTTCATTGCAACAGGTAGAAGATGCAATTAAAAATGCAACAGCAAACAATATTATTGCTGCCAATGGAAATGTGCAGGAAACAAT
>MWVW01000366.1_pt1 | contig 10450 bp, 10 predicted proteins | sample 1047191 | NCBI WGS metagenome assembly MWVW01 (sample SAMN06349985, study PRJNA376086) | soil metagenome | isolation source: MtG22-5 sample Antarctic (ecotone) | place: Antarctica
GAGATCAAGTGTTGGATCTATATCAATATCCAAAAAACCTTTTTCATCTAAATCATTCTGCGGGGCTATTAACATTTCCGTATCCATGTAATAATATATAATAATCTATATTTTTAAAAGAAGTCTATTATTATTAAGGGTGTGAATTAGTGGATAAAATTTATTGTAAAAAAATATTGCTTCAAATTTTCCAGCGTTATTCACACTATAATATTTTTTTACACAATAAAGTTATAATAGATAATAAACTTAAGGCAAGTTTTAACATGAGTGTTAATTACCCTGTAGGGATAAATAAATATCACATCATAAATTAATTACTGTGAGTCTGAGTAGAACAAACAGTGAGTAACCCACAAACATTTAAAAAACAAAAACCAAATTATTCTTCCTACCCAATAACCCACGTTTCATTGTCGTTCCACGTGTGTTTATCCACAGAAAATTGGCTGAACTAACATAGAAAAGACTTCAATCCGTTCTCCTTTCAATGAAATAAGGGTTTATAAATTTTTATATACCCATCGCTAAAAGGCCTTTAATAGCTATTTCTATCCGTAAATCGGGGGTCTAATAACCCTAATTCCCTTATTTTTGCCGCCTGTTTTTTAAACAAATCTTCCTATGTCATTAATTCAAAATATAAGGGATAAATATGCCCGTTGGGCTGTTGCAGCAATTGTTATATCTCTGCTTGGCTTTATTTTAATGGATGCTTTTGCAGGTCGCAGCAGTTTTGGCAGCAGCCCCACCACCATTGGAAAAGTAAACGGAAGGAAAATAGATATTGTTGACTTTGAGCGTAAAGTAAAAATGCAGGAGGAGATGGCACAACAGCAAGGATACGATATGGGCGAAGCAGGCCGTCAGCAAGTGATAGAGAGTGTATGGAACGGCGAATTGACCCAGACATTAATGGAAGAGCAATTTGAGGAGTTGGGAATGACTGTTGGAAACAAAGAGATCAACAACCTTTTGTTTGGATACAATCCTCCACCAGACCTAAAGCAACGTTTTACCGATGAAAATACAGGACAGTATAATGCAATAGCCGCACAACAATTTATTAATGGAGTAAAAAAAAGCGGGAAACCCGAGGATAAAGCACAATTGGTTAATTATATCGATAATCTGGAGCTAAACCGCAAAATGGAGAAATATACTTCCTTATTAACCAATAGTATTTATTATCCTAAATGGTTTATTGAAAAACAAATGGCTGATAATAGCCTGATAGGGCAGGCCTCTTATGTTTCTATATCCTATACAACTATTTCAGATAGTGCAGTAAAAGTGAGCGATGAGGAAATAAAAGGTTACATTAATGATCATAAGGAAGATTTTGAGCAGGAGGAAGAAACCCGCTCCATTAATTATGTGGTTTTTAATGCAGCGGCTACTGCAGCAGATAGCGCCGTTATCAGGAACCAGGTGGAAGCGCTAAAAACACAATTTTTAGCAACCACAGATCCTGCTTCTTTTTTAGCACAGCAAGGCAGTTCTATAGAATATTACGATGCTTACGTAGGAAAATCTAAAATCCAGGTACCTAATAGAGATTCTATTTACGCTTTGCCAAATGGTAGCGTGTTTGGTCCTTACCTGGATACTAAAAATTTTGTGTTGGCAAAAAAGATTGATGAAAAGATTCTACCTGATTCCGCCAAAGTAAGGCACATTCTAATCCAGACAGCCAATCCACAAACCGGTCAGCCAATGCTGGAAGATAGCACAGCCAAAAAAAGGATTGATAGCATAGACCTTGCAATAAATAGCGGGGCTAATTTTGATACGTTAGCCAAAAAATTATCTGATGATAAGGGTAGTGCGGATAAAGGCGGTGTTTATGATTATTTCCCCCAGGGACAAATGGTAAAAGCTTTTAATGATTTTGTTTTCGAAGGGAAAACAGGTGATAAGAAAGTAATAAAAACTGAATTCGGTTATCATCTTATTGAAATACTGGGACAGAAAGGATCCCAACCCCATTATAAAATTGCTTACCTGGCCAAAGAAATTGCGCCAAGCACAGAAACAGATAATGCTGCAAGCAGCCAGGCAAGTCTTTTTGCCGGCGAAAGTCGCGATATAAAAACGTTTAATGTCAATTATGATAAAAGCCTTAAAAGCCAAGGTTTTAATAAACTGGTAGCTGCAGACATTAAACCGGGCGATTATTCTGTAACCGGCTTGGGAACTTCACGTGACTTGGTAAAGGCAATTTTTAAGGCCGACCAGGGCAATGTAATTCAACCACAAAGAGTTGGAGAAAGTTATGTAGTAGCTACGGTTACTGAAATAAATAAAGCAGGCTTGCAGAGTGTGAATAAAGCGAGAACTATAGTGGAACCTATTTTACGCAATAAAAAAAAGGCTGATCAAATAAAGCAAAAATTAGGAAAGATAACCACATTGGAAGCTGCCGCTGCTGCGGTAAACCAACCTGTCCAAACCGCAGACAGTCTTCGATTTAGCGGGGCTAATGCTGTGTTTGGATTTGAAGCAAAAGTAATAGGCGCTGTATTTAATCCGGCAAATAAAGGGAAAGTAGTGCCGGAGCCCATTGAAGGTCAGGCGGGTGTATATGTATTACGTGTGGGGAATATTGGTGCAACCCCTATTGAAAATGCAAATATTGAAACCCAGCGCCAAATGATGCAGATGCAGGCCCGCCAGGGTGTGATGCAACGGTCGCCGGCAGAAGCATTAAAAGAAGCGGCAGACATTAAGGATAACAGGGCAAAATTTTATTAGACTTAGTGTTCCCCATTATTCCCACGCACTTCGGAGGGATAAAGGGATGCTAAAGTTGAATAATTGTGAAAGCGCTCAAGTAATTTTGAGTGCTTTTTGTTTAAAGCAATAAGCTATTGTATAAATAAAAAATTTACCTATAGGGTTTTGTACTTTCCTTTAGGGGATGGGGGCTTTTATTATGAGTGAGATGATTGTAAATAAAGTAGCAACCAGCGGTCTGCTTTCACTTGACCTGGAAAGATATTTACCTGCCGGTGAGATAGCCAGTTTTGATTTGAAAGATTATCTTTTTATGGGTTTGATTTTAAAAGAAAAAGATTTTCGGGAAGTGCTTAAAAATAAAGATTGGGAGGAATACAAGGATAAATATGTATCAGTTGTTTGTACTGCCGATGCTATTATTCCCATTTGGGCTTATATGCTGATCGCTACCTATTTACAGCCAGTTGCAAAAGATGTATTTGTAGGAACTGAAGCAGAAATGTATAAGCACATATTTCTTCAAAATATTGAAGCAATTGACGGGAACGAGTTCCACAATCAACGCGTGGTAGTAAAAGGTTGTGGTGATATAGCAATAGATAGCTATGCATATGCTGCCGTTACAAAAAAATTATTGCCTGTTGTAAAAAGCATTATGTATGGTGAGCCTTGCAGCACAGTGCCGGTCTTTAAAAAGAAATAATGAAAAGATGGATATTTGTCTTTATAGCTGTTTTTCTTATAAGCTCTACTGAGAATGAGGCCACTCAAAGTACATCAGAGAACGAAGCCGGCTCATCTTTGATTACAGAAGAAACCGGGACTGATAATTGGAAACACAATTCATTTAAAGAACTTTACGATTTTTATAGAATCTACGATTCTTCTTTTACTCCAGATAGTTTAGTACTTGTTCAACAATCCACTTTTGAAGATTATCAGGCAGAAGCGATTGATGTAAATAAGTTACAGCCTTTTCGCAAATTAATCAGCTATAATACAGATAGTACATTCGGGGTTGATCTGTTTTCTTATAATTACCTGCCAGGTAAAATTGGTGAAAGAATATATGTGGAGGCAGGCGAGCCAGATATGGAAGCATCTTTAATTGATGTAAAGAAGAAGCAAAAGAAGCGATTGCTATTTTTAGGCCCCTCCTATATTTTATTTGAAGCACAATGGCTCAATAGAAACGAAATAGTAATTGCGGGAGCGGAAATAATTTCAGAAAATAAAATAAAGCCCCTGCTTTGGAAAATTAATCCGGAGGAAAGAATGGCTGAAATGTATAATTACTCAGGCGCTATTGAATCAAACGCTTCTACGATTCTTGGAGCAAGGCTTGCACACGGAGATTTATTTTTTAAATAACTAAAACCACCTACGCCGCTTAAACATTATCAGCATACCGGCAGGTATCAATAGCATAACTGCCACAGCGGCATAAAAACCCCATTGGTTATGAGCCGTAGGAATAATATCAAAATTCATCCCGAATATGCCACCAATAACTGTTGGTGGTGCCAGCAGGCAGGTAACAATAGCCATCACTTTCATTACCTCATTCATTCTGAGATTTACATTATTAATATATAGGTCCTGCATACTTATTATTATATCCCTGTAGTTTTCACTAAGGTCATGCGCCTGTATAATATGGTCATGCACATCTTTAAAATACTTAATGGTTCTATCGTCAAGCAGTTCATTTTCGCTACGGATTATACCGCCTATAAGATCACGTACAGGTGATATATTCCGTTTTAAAACAATCAACTCCTTTCTTAGTTGATTAATATGTACAAGAGCTCTTTTATTGCTATCCCTAATCACTTCTTCTTCCAGCAACTCGGTTTTTTCGCCAAGCTTTTCCATTACAAAAAAATAATTATCAACAATCAGATCCAACATAGTATAGCATAAGTAATCCGCACCGCTTTTCCTTAATTTACTATTTGTTATTCTTAATCTTTCGCGAATAGGATTAAAAACATCTTTGTGGGGATCTTCCTGGAACGTAATAACAAAATCTTTTCCCAATGCTATGCTCACCTGCTCCTGTTCTACAACACCGTCTTTCTCATTAAAATAAAGCATGTTTAACAGGCAGTAAACAATATCATCTACTTCATCCATCTTTGGCCGCTGGTTCACGCTTAAAATATCTTCCGCAACAAGATGATGAATCCCAAAGTGTTCGCAAATATTTTCAACCTCTTTTTTCCTGAGCCCATCAACATTTATCCAGGTAACTTTTCCATTTCCTTTAAACGCAAAACAGTCAGATACGGATTTTAATTCTTGTTCCTGCAAAACATTTGTATCGTAGTCATATACGGTGGTTAGTATTTTTTCTGCATCTTTCCTTTTTAAAGAAGCAATTGGATTGGCGGTTAAAATTTGTTTAGTGCGATGTGTGCTAAACAGGGAGGAGGGAATAATATAGCGCAAATATTTTTCTGGTTTTTTTGAAATTTTCATAGATAACTACCTCATTAAAAAATTAAAATATTGGATCAATGCTACAAACTTATCATCCTTTGAAGTGATGTTGGTTAATTTATCCGATGTAAGAAAAGCCTCCAGCTCTGATTTTTTTATTGCTAACACAGAAGGAATTTCTTTTAATTTCTTTACATCAAAAAAAGCTCCGCTGTAGTGTATAAAATATTTTTCAACGGTTTGAATCCTTACTTCCGTAGTTGCAGAATTATAAGGCTTTTGTTCAGAAGCCTGCTTTTCAAATAATTTATAAAGCGAAGCCGTACCACTGTGTAACCATTGATACCACAGGGGTTTTTTAGTATTTTTTTCTTCTGTAATTGCCGCCGCACATATAAAGCGATAATTGATATCTGCTACAGTATCAATCAAAATAACTTCTTTTATATTGAGGTCTGCTATAAACTCTGATCCAAATTGATCCTGGTAATGCACATTGCCTTTTAAAAGATCAAGCTTTGTATTTATATTTTTATATTGATTGCCATTGTTTAATACTATAATTCCCTTCATCCATTCATCATTAAAAAAACAGGAACCCTCCACCACTTTAAAAAATTCTGCGGTAATTACAGGTTGCCCGCCAACCGAATAGAAAAGACTGCCGCCCATAATGTTTATGTTTTTTCTCGGATCAGCCCCTCCTTGTGCGGAAACTGAAAAAACAACAAATAGTAAACAGGTAAGAATGATAATTCGCATTTCTTTATTTAGCTGACTTTAAAATTAGTTTTTATTTTTAGTTAGTTCATAAAAAGGCCTGTGCTCTTTGCAGGTCCTCGGGAGAATTAATATCTATTCCCATAGATTCTGTCAAAGCCATTTTTAATTGTATGCCATTTTCTAAAAACCGCAGGCATTCTATTTTTTCCACATTTTCCAGCGGTGTTACCGGCCATTTAGTAAACTGTAGTAGTGCCTTTTTTTGAAATGCGTACACCCCAATATGTTTATAATGCAAAATTCTGTCTTCCATATTCTTGGGATACGGAATAATACTTCTGCTGAAAAACAATGAATTCATTTGGTTATCGATGCAAACTTTTACCACATTCGGGTCATTCAACGAAATATTATTGTTAATAATTTCCATCAAAGAGCCAACCTGAACCGACTCATCTAAAAATAAATCCAGCAATTTTTTTAATGCAATTGCATTTACAAAAGGCGTGTCCCCCTGCACATTTACAATTATATCCACATCGCGATTTCTTACTGCTTCAGCAATGCGGTCTGTACCGCTTTCATGTATCACTTCACTCATAAAAACGCTGCCACCATAATGTTCTACTTCCTTTTTTATATCCGTGCTGTCAGTGGCAATTAATACCTCGTCAAATAAGCCGGTATGTAAAGTGGCAAGATAAGTATGCGCAATCACCGTCTTGTCCCCAAGGGGTTTTAATAATTTTCCCGGAAAACGCGATGCCGCATAACGGGCAGGAATTACAGCCATTTTCTTCATACACCGAAGATAAATGGAACAAGGAATAACGAAACAAGGAATAGGGAATTTTGAATGATGTATTATAAAATGTTCAATGCTCAACGATCAAATTTCAATACTCAATGGAAGAAGAGATTAGCGAAACAGATGAACAAGGAATAAAAAATAATGAGCTACAAATATGGATGAGGAGGTAGGCAAGTAACTAATAAACGGATTAACCAATTTAACTTATTTTATGCGTTTATCAAACCACAAAGTACCAAAGGGTAAAATGGCCGCCACCCCACCGGTAAATAATTTTTTAAATGGCCATTTTAATAGCCGCTGTGCCACCAGCAAATGAATACAGTAAAGTATAAATAATATGCCGTGTACCCATCCTATATAAGTCACCATTAAGGGTTTATTCCAAACATATTTTAAAGGCATGGCTACAAATAGTAACAGCGACCAGGAAAAAGCTTCTGCATAACCCAAAAGTCTTAGCCTCCTAATAACCGGATGTTGTAAAACCATGATTAAAAGATAGGATGAACAGCTAACTGCTATTCCATTTTTTGAAATGGTTTGCGCAGAAGCATAATAAAATTTTCATCTTGTTCATTTGGATAATAACGATCCAGTCCATAACGGATTTGAGAAGGATCTAATTGTTGGAAAGTGCCAAACATTCGATCCCAAATAGCCAGCACAGCGCCATAATTACTGTCTGTAAAAGGTAGTTGCCAGTGATGATGAACTTTATGCATATTTGGCGAAACAACAACAAAGCTTACCAACCTATCAAACCACCTTGGTAAGCTGATATTTGCATGGGTGAATTGTACGACTAAAATTAATATGGTTTGATAGATCATAACGGCATAAATAGGGGCGCCTGCCACTAAAACACCAGCCATAAAAAAAACGCCACGCAATACACTTTCAATGGGATGGTGGCGTAAGCCAGTGGTTACATCAACATTATTATCAGAATGATGTACTACATGAAAACGCCATAAAAACCACGTTTTGTGCTGTACGAGGTGCACCAGCCAACCGCCAAAAAAATCAAGCACAAAAAAAGTTATAATAATGGTCCAGAAAGATGAGGTGTTCAGCCATTGAGATAAACCAAAGCCTGTGGCCTTACAAAAATCTGAAAGGAGTATGATAAGAACGGCGAATCCTGTATGGATAATGAGATGCATAACCGTAAAAGAAAAATTAATGGTAGCATGCCGTATTTTATTTATTTTGTATTGTAAGGAGATCAATGGAATGGCGCCTTCTATTAACCAAAGGATAAGCATGCCTGTGACTAAAAAAAGCATTCGCTCAAGCGGACGCTGTTCCAATGTTCCGAAATAATCTAAAAGCTGTTGCCACATGTGCTAAAAATAACAAATTTGAAGCCGCTAAACGAATAGAAATCTTGTTAAGAAATATAATCAGGGGAGATTTTTAAAATCATATCCGCACGAACGGAATTGATAAGTTTAGAAACAGAATTATTTGCACTCGAACATGTATAATATGACAAATGAATGTGAGCGAAGAATCATTCATACTTTGTTATATATTCATAGGAAATTCAAACATAAAAAATTGTATCGATGTGGATTTATCAAGAAAGGATATTGCTGATTTTACCGGTACTACAGCAGAACAAGTAACACATGTATTCAAGTTTAAAAAAAGAATGCCATTCCAACCACCGGAAAAAAATCGGATTAGTCAAAATGGATGTGTTAGCAAAATAAATAAGAGAACATAGGTATTTGTTGAAATAATTACCTATATCGTCGTATACTTTACTAGAAAACAAAGCCATCCGGCATGATAAACAATCTTTCTCCAGGTAAAATTAACAGAATCATTTTTTTGATTTATACAGTTTGCATTAGTGTTCTCAGCTTTTTTCATGAATTCTGGCGTGATGAGCTGCAATCCTTTATGATAGTGAGAGGTAGTAACTCCATTTCAGAGCTGTTGTACAATACGCGTTACGAAGGACATCCATCGCTTTGGTTTTTCATGCTTTTTGGACTAAAGTTCATTGCCTCGGGATTGTTGCCCATGAAGATATTGCATTTGGGTATTTCGATGTTTACCGGATGGCTTATCATTAAATATAGCCCTTTCACCATTGTGCAAAAGATACTATTGCTTTTTGGATATTTCTTTTTCTATGAATACACGTTCATAATTCGTAACTATTCAATAGGCTTGCTGTTTATTTTTGCATTTTGTGCTTTATTCCCACTGAGGAAATCACCCAGGCATTTTATTTTGTTAGCATTGTCAGTTGTGGGTATGATGTTATCCAATTTCTATTCTTTTTTTATTGGCTTTTCAATGATGATAATGATTTTGTCTGAATATTTTTTTTACTATAGGGGCAAGGAAAGAATAGCGAAATTTCTTCCGGGTTATGTAATAATGATTGTTGGAATTGTTTTGTTTTTACTAGATACGAATCCACCTCCGGATTACGGATATGCACACGCATGGAACACCGATTTTCGTATAGGGCAAATTGTTGCATTGTTTACCCGTGTTTACCAGGTTTTTGTGCCGGTTCCAATTCCTTCTGTACATTACTGGAATACCACTATTATTGGAAATTTTATTTACCAGGCTTTTTTTGGAATATTAATTATCGCAACGATACTATTTGTTTTTGCTCGGAAGGGACTTTCGCGATGGTTTATTGCGATGAATTTTATTATAATTTTGGTTTTTTCATATGTGAAATTCAACGGTTCTTTTCGACATAATGGTCATATGTTCATCGCTTTTGTTGTCATGATGTGGCTTCAGCAATACCTACCCGGGAAGGTATATGGTTGGAATAAACTTTCAAAAGTTTTGTTTTATTTTGTTTTGGCAATTCAATTTGTTTCTATGTTATTTATTGTCGGACTCGAAGTGGTCTATCCATTCTCCCAGGCAAAGAATGCAGCGGTTTATATTAAGGAGAATCACAATAATAATATAATAGTTGCACATGAAGATGCCGGTAGTTCACCGGTTTGCGCCTTTTTGGATGTTCCGTTTTATTATCCCAGATCTGACCGCTTCGGCACCTACATCATTTGGAATAAAAGGCGGCTTGAGCAGGTAATTACGACTGCATTTGTTATTGAAAAAATCGATTCCCTCAAGCACCTTTACAAAAAAGAAGTGCTTTATCTAACAACGGTTCCAATTGATAGCCTTGAAAGATATAATTTAGTTCTGCAAGGAAGTTTTACTCCGTCTGTAGAGCCTGTCGAAAGCTATTATCTTTATACAAAACGTTAGACATCCGGAAAGGCAAGTCAGAGCTATCCCTATGATAAGTAAATATTTAGAGATAGTATATGCTGTAGTTTAAAATTTCTTTTTATAAAAAAAGATTTAATAGTCAAAAATAGTTGGTAAACTTAGCTGTAACTCTTTACAGTATTGTTTTTGGTTAAAGCAAATTGAAAACGTTTTCAATTTGCTTTTTTTTGTTTTCAAAAATGAGACCGTTGCAAAGTAAAAACTAATTCACACTATGTGAATGAGTGACAATGCGGATTGTTATTTGCTGCTGAACGGCAATGCAAAAAACCAATAATCAGATGAGCTTTACCGGCGTATATGTTTCCCGCAGGAAACTAAAGAGTGAATTTTTCGCTCAGATAAATAAACTTGTTGACTTCAAAGAGATAGAAGCCGTGATACAAAGGCATTATAATAAAGGTTTGAGTGTGGCAGGGCGGCCATCGTACCCAGGTTTGCTTTTGTTTA
>MWVW01000367.1_pt1 | contig 10441 bp, 8 predicted proteins | sample 1047191 | NCBI WGS metagenome assembly MWVW01 (sample SAMN06349985, study PRJNA376086) | soil metagenome | isolation source: MtG22-5 sample Antarctic (ecotone) | place: Antarctica
TTCCTTTTTGGAAAAACGCTTCTGTATGATCCTGTGCTGCCAGCATAATGTCTTCTCCAAGCCAGTTCTTTACCGTTTGCCCGGTAATAAGCGGGCCCCAGCTATCTGAACTGGTAGCGGAGTAAACGCCTGCATTTCCCTGTGCATATTGATCCTGAAATTTCAATTTATAAACGGGGTCTTCAACAGCATAATTAGAACTGAAAGTAATTCCTAATCCTTTTTGAATTTGGCCTTTTTTAGTAGTGATCAATACTGCACCATTGGCTGCCCTTGCACCATATAACGCAGCAGCATTTGGCCCTTTCAGTACAGAAATATTTTCTATATCATCCGGAGGGATATTACCGATTGCATCCCCACCATCTGAACCACCAAATTCAGCACTGCCTCCACGAATGGTGTTATCCATAGGAACGCCATCAATAACATATAATGGTTGATTAAGACCCTGCAAAGACCTGTCACCACGTAACTGAAGACGGGTGGAAGAGCCTGGACCAGAAGATCCGCGTGTAATAACAAGACCAGCTACTTTGCCGGATAATGCATTGGCCACATTCACTTCCCTATAGGTAGAAAGATCACTACCTGCCACCTGTTGTGTTACATAGCCTAAAGATTTTTTCTGACGTTGAATTCCTAATGCCGTCACCACCACTTCCCCCAACTCTGCATTCCCCAAACTGAGAGTTATTGTAACTGAATTTTGATTGGCGCCAACAATTACTTCTTTTGGTAAATAACCAACAGAGGTAACCACCAGTGTAACTTCATTAACAGGAACATTCAATGTAAAACTTCCATCGGCATTTGTGGAAGTACCGGAAGAAGCACCTTTTATACTAATAGATACACCCGGTAAATTTGTATTATTTGTCTCAGCAATAACACGCCCGCTTAAGAGCCGTGTTTGAGCCCAGATTTCATTATTAAACAACAATAATGGAATCCATAATAGCAGTTTTTTGGTTTGCATACGCTTTGTTAGTTTTTGAATTACAGAAGTAAATAAAGAGCAGTTTTCAACAGGACAAATTTACTTTTATAAAAAGCTATTACCAGTACTTTTATCTATAATTATGATATTAACTTTCAATTGATGGCATTAAGCGCTGGAAAATATGCTCTATATTAAGTTTGAAAGAAGTATTTCGAGGAGTTCAAAAGATATGAAATCAGAGGTTCATTTTTTTCAATTCACTCACTGCATAATCAGCAGCACGGGCAGTAAAGGCCATGTAGGTTAAGGAGGGATTCTGACAAGCAGATGAAGCCATAAAAGATCCATCCGTAACAAAAACATTGGGGGCGTCCCACACCTGGTTAAACTTATTCAGAACGGAGGTTTTGGGATCTTTGCCCATACGTGCAGAGCCCATTTCATGAATGCCTCTGCCTAATGTTTTATTAACATCAATACCTTTTACATTTTTTACGCCGGCTGCCTCAAGCATTTCAACAGCATCTTTTACCATATCCTTTCTCATCCTGATCTCGTTTTCCTTACATTCTATTTCCATAGAAAGTATAGGCAAGCCCCATTTATCTTTTTTGTTCTTATTTAATGTGACCTGATTTTCATGATAAGGCAATGTTTCGCCAAAGCCTGTAATCCCTAAGGTCCAGCCACCCGGTTCGCATAGGGCTTCTTTTAACTCAGCGCCTATGTTTAATTCAGCAATTTCTCTTGACCATCCACTACGTCCTGAACCACCTTGAAAACCGAAACCTCTTACATAATCTCTTTTATCCCCAAACAAATTTCTGTACCTCGGAATATAAATTCCATTTGGCCGACGGCCATAATAGTATTTGTCTTCATATCCTTCTACTATTCCCGAAGCTCTTATACCCGCATGATGGTCCATGATATTATGCCCCAACTCACCGCTGCTACTCCCTAATCCGCCAGGCCATATATCAGTTGCAGAATTCATTAACACCCAGGCACTATTAAATGTTGAGGCATTCAGGAAAATGATCTTTGCTTTATACTCATAAGTTTTATTGGTTTCTGCATCAAGCACTTCAACACCTGTTGCTCTTTTTGAATCTTTATCATATAAAATTCTTGTAACTATAGAAAAAGGGCGAAGCGTTAAGTTTCCTGTAGCTACAGCAGCAGGCAGGGTGGCAGACTGTGTACTGAAGTAACCACTGAAAGGGCATCCCTGATGACATTTATTTCTGTATTGACAAGGTCCCCTGTTACCTATCTGGGTTGTATGGTTAGCTGCTCTGCCAATTATGACGTTGCGACGTCCACCATAATAATTTTTTATTCTGGCTGCTACATCTTTTTCTACAATCGTCATCTCCATAGGTGGAAGAAAATGGCCATCAGGCAACTGTGGGAGGTTCTCCGCAAAGCCGCTAATTCCAACAAATCGTTCAACATAGCTGTACCAGTTTTCAAGTTCATTATACCGCACCGGCCAATCAATGCCATGTCCGTCTTTAGCGTTAGCTTCAAAATCAAAATCACTCCATCTGTAACATTGTCTTCCCCAGGTTAAAGAACGTCCGCCTACCTGGTATCCTCTAAACCAGTCGAAAGGTTTAGCCTGGTGATAGGGATTTTCCTTGTCGTTTACAAAATATTTCTTTGATACTTCGTCCCATGCATACACCCTGGTTTGTACCGGACTTTTCAAACGATCTTCATTTGTTATGCTTCCCCGATGCATTAGTTCCCAGGGAGGTTTAGTTGCATCTGCATAATCTTTTATGTGCTCTACATTACGTCCTCTTTCCAGCACAAGGGTTTTCAATCCTTTTTCCGTAAGCTCTTTAGCGGCCCAACCGCCGCTAATGCCTGACCCGATTACTATTGCATCATAAATGTTATTGGCCATGTAGTTTAATGTCTTTTATTCTATTATGAAAACCAAATGAAAACTACCTTCCGGGTAATTTTTTATTTCCAGGCATTGTGAAGAAACCGGATCCAATTCTTATGGAAAACATTCTGAATGTCTTCTTCATTGTATCCCCGGCGGGAAAGGATTTCTTTGTATTTCTGAAGATCAGCTACAGAATTGAGATCCCACGGAGATTGCTCGGTTCCAAAAATACCATCCAGGTCGCTGCCTATAGCAACATGCCTGCTATTACCTGCAATCTGGCAAATATGATCCCAATGATCAACCAGGTTTTCGAGCCTGATGTTTAATTGCCAGGGGTCTGATATTTTGTCAATGAATCTAATATCCATCGCCCAGCAATCAAGCATACCGCCGATGACTGCATTACGTTGTATGAGTTGTTTAATTTGATCATCGGTAAGTTGCCGTTGGGTAGGTACAATTTTTCTAACATTCTGGTGGCTTGCCCATACTGGTCCTTTATAAATATCAAGTGCCTGATAAAAGCCTTCATCGGTAAGATGGGTTACGTCAAGTATAAGATTTAAACTGCTCATTTCTTTGAGCAATTCTATCCCTCCCGGAGTAATGGGACCTTCAGTTTTTGTTCCGGGTGCATAACAACCCGGCCCAAAATGTGAAAGGCCAACAGCACGCAAACCATATTCATAAGCCTTATGCAAATAAGAGATATTCACAAGCGAGTCAGCACCTTCCAGACTTAAAATATATCCAATAGGTTTGGTATGATCGGGAATGGAAACATCATTCCATAATGCCAGGTGTGTTTCAAGTTGAGGTATATCTGTGATCTGGATCATCTCTCCACAGGCTTCCATCTCCCTGTACCATGCAAGTTGTGCCTGCGTCATTGCCCAGGCTTGTTGTTGAGAATTCCAGCCGGGGAATGAACTGCCATAAGGTGCGAACCGGGAAAGCTGTGTGGCAACTACCAAACCGACTTTTCCTTTTCTAAGTTCAGGAAGGCAAACAGTACCTTTTCCTCTGTCTGGTTTGTCTTTCATGTGCATTTCCCGTTGCCTGATCTCATGAAGAGGCCGGGAAAGATCACGGTTCCATTCTATTGCATTCATAGCAAGATCAAGATGTGCATCTATTATAAATGTCATGCTCATAAAAGATTGTAAACTCTAGAAATATTACTGCTCTACTTTTTCAAACAATATAATTACATAACAGAATTGTATTTGTCAACAATCGCCTTGGTCTGGTAGCTGAATTTTCCTGACAACTCGTTCCAATTTTCAACTTCTCCATTAGTATAGTTATAAAATCCACGATTGTTTTTCATGCCAAGCCAACCATTCTGCATCATGTCTTTAAAAAAAGCCGGCACATGATTCTGTCTGGTAAGATCAGGGTTCATGTCCTTCATTACTATACCATAGATGTAGGCCCCCATAAGATCCATATACCTGAAATTTCCTGCGAAGGGAAGGTAATACCCGGCATCATTACGACAAGCCCTGTCAATGTCTTCAAATGAAACGTAACCGTTTTCCACCAGGTAAAATGCTTCGCGAATAAGAGCACACATCAGGCGGGCACGGATACCACGATCTCCATTTATTAGGTAGGGGTCTTTTTTCCAATGTTGTTTAGCCAGGTAAAAAAAATCTTCAACCAGCTTTTTATCATTATTGTTATTACTAATGATCTCAAGAAAATATGTTGTGTGTGCCGGTTCTACCCAATTTGCTCCTATAATTCTTTCAGGATGCCTGCAAAACTTTTGTAGTTCACTTAATCCGATGCTTTCACTATTTACTGCAATCACCTTATCTGAAGAAAGAACATTTTCAAACAATTCTATCAACTCTTTTTTTTCTGATAAACTCTCAGCAGTAACTGCGATTGCTAATGAATAATTTTTTTCTTTATCAAGTTTATCTGTTACAGTAACATACGCTTTATCTACTACAATACCCCAGGCATTTCTTATATCCTCAGCATGCATGTCAAGGCACTCATGTGTTCGCAAAATATCCTGCGTGAATATGACAACAGGCTGCCGTGCAAGCAGCAAACAAATGGCAACCGTGTTTGCGGTTTTACAATCGCCTGCAATTAACACTGGAGCTTTTATTTCTTTATTTTCTGTCATTTCAATTGAATGGATTTGTAACCTTATTCATCATATTTCACTCAATACTTCCTTTGCTATCCTGATAGCGTGATCAATATCAGCTTCCGTATGTGCTGCACTAATGTACCATAAGCCTCGCCCGATTATACGAATGTTCCGGTCATGCATACCTGAAATAAATTTGTTCAGTTTTATCTTATCGTAACTTAAAGTATCCCTGTAATCCTTAACCCCGGTCAAATTTGTAAATCCGGTATGGAACATCGGCCCAAGTCCCTGAACAAGCAAGGGTTGATTTGTTTCCTGCGCAGCTAATTTTAAACCCTGCATCAATCTTTTTCCCAGCGAATATAACCGCTCATGTGGTGCCTCAGCTTCCAATACTTCTATGGTTGCAAGGGCCGCCGCAACGGTAGCATTGCCTGAGTTCATAGTACCTGCATGAATTACTTTTCCATCTTCAATTACATCCATCCATTGTTTCCTTCCGGTAATGGCACTGATTGGATACCCGCTACCCATGGCCTTGGCAAAAATAGAAAGATCAGGGATGATATTAAAATATTGCTGGGCGCCGCCAATCGAAACCCTAAAGCCGGTGATAACTTCATCAAAAATGAGTGCAATATTGTATTCGTTACAAATTTCACGCATGCCTTCCAGATAACCTTCAACAGGAAGAATACAGCCATTATTGCACATAATTGGTTCAGTGATAATAGCGGCTATTTCACTATGTTTTTCGGACACGGTTTTTTTCAACAATTCAAGGTCGTTCCATGGTAAGATGATGAACTCTTCTTTTACACTATTGGGTAAACCTTCAGTCCAGGGATATACATTAGGATTTTCGCGGCTTCCTAAAGCTTGCACGGAGGGTGTTGATAATCCCCAACAAACATTATCAAGCCACCCGTGATAATGCCCTTCAAAACGAAGGAATTTTGGCTTGCCCGTTTTGGCCCTGGCCACGCGGATTGCAGTGTGAACCGCTTCAGAACCATCGAGACAAAACCGCATTAATTCCGCCGAAGGAATAAGGGAGCTAAGCTTTTCAGCCAATTCAATTTCCCTGATATGCTGACCCGCAAAGAGTTGTCCCTTTTCTGAATAATCATTTATTGCTTTTAATACTTTTGGATGTGAGTGACCCAGGATTAAAGGTCCCTGGCTAAGTGTAAAATCAAGATATTCGTTTCCATCAACATCTTGTATCCTGCTTCCCTTACCCTCCGTATAAAAAATAGCATGCGGGTGATTATATTTTCGAAATTCGGAAGACACGCCACCTGCTAAAACTTTTTTTGCTCTCTCCAGCAACGATGCAGATGTTTGGTAGCGTTTATTTTCCATTCAAAAATTGTTTAGCGTATAAGTGTTAGGATAAAATTTTAAGCTTTGAGGATGATGATTTCCAACTTTCAAGCCTGTAGCCCCATGTAGAAAAAAGCAGAACTATCAAATAACATGGTATTAGTAATAGAACAGCATTTTGTGGATTTATGGGATTGACATCAATTAATTTACCAAAGATCAGTGGAAATATGCCTCCTCCTACCACTGACATTAGCAACATAGCTGAACCTGTTTTCGTGTGTGTGCCCAACTCTCTTATGGATAATCCCCAGATGGTTCCCCACATTACCGCTGCACCAAATCCAGTTAAGATTAAAAAATATATGGAAACTATTCCTGTATTGACGTAAGATGCTATTGTGAATAAAAGCCCTAAAATTGCGCACCATTGTAAAGCCTTATGCTGAGAAAGATATTTAGGAATAAGTACGGTACTGGCAAGGTAGCCAAGTAGCATTGCATATAATGTATATTGAGTAAAATGCCTTGCTTCTTCGATAGGTATGCCCAATGATCTGCTGTATATAATTATTCCATCAATCGGGATCCCTTCACAAGCTGCAGATAGAAAGAGGCTTATTACTCCAAATAAAAGATAAGGATAATGAAAAATACTTTGTTTGTGAACAACACCACCGGACTTTTCCTCTCCATTCTCTTTCTGCGTTTCATTAATTTCAGGCAATCGGGAGAAGTAAATAAACAGGGCCAGTAATACAAGAACAATCGTTATTACCAGATAAGGATTTACAATTTTCAATGCATACGCATCTAATATTCTGGATCGCTCTATTGTACCTGCTTTCTTAACGTCCGCAATTATATTATCTGCATTAAATAAAAATATCGACCCTAATAGTGCAGTGCTTATTATACCTGCAAACTTATTGGCAAGGCCCATAAAACCTATTCGTTGCGCTGTACTTTCAATAGGCCCGATAATTGCCACATAAGGATTGACCGCAGTTTGCAATAATGTTACACCGGCACCTGTAATAAATAAACCAGTTAAGAATATAGAATAGGTACGGGCATACGCAGCCGGTATGAATATTATTGTTCCCACAGCCATCATTACCAACCCTACAGCCATTCCTTTTTTATAACCAGTGTATTTAAGAATCCACGCAGATGGTAAGGCCATTACGAAATAAGCAATATAAGAAGCAAAGGCTACCAGTGATGCCTGTGCGTTTGTCAACTGTAGGCAGATTTGAAAATAAGGAATGAGTATACCATTGATCCAGGTTAAAAATCCAAAAACAAAAAATAGAATGCCTATTATGGTAAGAGGATAGATATATGATTTAAACCCTGGCATTTGGTATTATTTAATCTTCTATTGTTACTTTTTCAGGTGGGACAAACGATGCATTAGTATCTGCTGAAGGGTACAATGCTGCCAATTGATACATATCTTCATTAAATAAAGCAAAAGCTTTCTCCAGTTTTTCTGCTTCAAGATTACTGTAGTTATAAAGCCCTTTTAAACTTTGTGTCCCCCTTAATTTCTTATCAACAATTTCCTGCATCAATGCGGGAACATTCTTATCGTTGCACAAAACAGGAAAAGTATTTTTGAATATTTCTTCATAATCTTTCAAACCAAGAAAGTCCATTCTTCTAAATATACCCATCAGCGTCATCCACGAACCGGCATCGTAATGGAAGGCTTTATCAATATCTTCAAGTGTGGCTTCTCCCTTTTCTGCCAGATTCAATCCCTCTCTATATACCGCATACATCAAACGATTGGTAACAAACCCTCTTATATCTTTTCTAAGTACAGTAGGCTCTTTTCCCCAGTGGTATGCTAATTGAAATATCCAGTCTGCATATTCATTCACCGTCTTATTACCACAGGTAATTTCCATGAACCTGGTTAAATAAGAAGGCTCTGCCCAATGTATTCCAAGAAACCGTTCAGGACGTTCAACAAGTTTTTGTAAATCGCTAATAGGTATAGCAGATGTATTGCTGGCAATTACAGAAGTGGGCTTAACTATAGCCTCTATTTTTTCATATACCAATGCTTTGATCTCTTGTATTTCTATTACGCATTCCAACACCAGATTGCAGGATATAAGTTCGTTATAATCTTCGGATAGTGTGAGTTGATCCAGGTATGTATCCAGGGGTTGAAATAATAAGCCCGATTTTTCACAATGCTCCAGGTGTTTTCTGATACGCCCCGGCGCCAGCGACATATCCTCGGGAAGGGGAGCAATGCCTGTCACTTTATGCCCTGCAATCAATAGAGACACAATGATACTGGTTCCCATTAATCCCAATCCTACAACGCCTGCTGTAATGTTGCAAGGGTGAATGTTATTATTCTGCATAAGGTGATCAATCAAATCAATTTTACAATACAGTCTATCTCTACTTTAATTCCTTCAGCTAATACTGATTGTACTGTAGTTCTAACCGGTTTTATTCCGGGAAAATATTCTGCATATACTTTGTTGTAACGATCAAATTCATTAATGTCCGCCAGGTGCACAGTACATTTTATTACATGTTCCATCGAAGCACCGGCAGCTTCAATAATTGCTTTTATATTCTTAAGTGTTCTATGTGTTTCTTCTTCTATCGTTCCTAAAACAAACTTCGATGTGGTAAAATCAACAGCCGCCTGACCGCTCACAAAAAGAAATCCATCTACCACCAGACCGTCAGAATAAGCACCAGTTACAAATGAAGGATCTCTGTCAGGATGATTAATGATTGTTTTGTTCATATAATAAATGCTGTTTTAATAATAAACTAGATTGAAATGTTTACTAAATTCCCAATTAGTAAAGACCAGGTTTTGAGTTGGGATTATTATTTCAGACAAAAAATCAAACCCTTGCTATCCATCATCTTCTCCGAAATATGTATTTGCAATTTACAACATGATGATTTTTATAGTATGCCTTATTTTGGTATCATAAAAATGCATCTATAGTTTTTTCAGTATAATTGGTTTTAACGTTCTTTCATAACTGATTTATCTATAACAACAACAACCTGCTGCATTCAGTACAGTCAGCCAAATTTTTATATATCCGGAAGCATCATTATGCAACTACAATTCAGCTGATTCCAATTATAGAATCAACAAATTTACAGGTGATGAATTTCAATTACTCTTACTTTCTTTTACATTTATGATGCTATCTTTCAAACATCCCAAGATGCTTTTACAGTTTAGCTGTCAGATCTAAATAAAACCTGAATTACATCCTGCGGAGATATGTCTGCGCTTTCTGATGTGGACTGACCTTCAGAAACATAACTATCATAATGATATCGGGTCTTGGTGGAAAATAAATGATATGCCTGGTAAAGGAAATGTTATACAACTTACCGTTGATGGATTGGAACACGAAGTAGAAAAATATTTGCGCCTGAGCAAGTTAAATTCAATTTTAAAATGTTCATACCTTAAAAATCAAAAGTCACTACCCTAACTTTTCTACTCAAAGCTTGTTTATTTAAAATAATGTAAAAGATTTTTAGAGAACCGTTGTTTACACCTAATGAAAAATGATTTCAAAAAGTCAGGTAAAAAAAGCCGTAAAAGAACATTTCAAAAACCTTTCTTTAAAGGAGATGTTTATTGAAAGGAAGTAGCCAGACTTTTAAAAGTTCCGGTGGTTACGTTAAACGGTTGGATAATCCATAAACAAAAAGGCCTTCAATCTCTTGAAAGCCTTATCTGCATTGTCTTTTAAAAGTGACCGCGAAAGGATTCAAAACCTTTCACCTCCCCGACGACCTTAGTCGGGGTGCTCTATTCAATTGAGATTAACTGTTCAATTTTTATCTTGCTCTTCCATGCTTTTATTGCTTTTTCTCTTTTCATAGCTTCAGCTTTGGTATTGTATTTCTCTCTGTATTTTAAAAGCCAGTCACCCGTTTCCCGGTAAATCCTTTAGTATAAAAAGAAAAAGCCTGTAAAATCTACATTTTACAGGCTTTTGAGTGATTTTGAGCTGTGCTCAGCGGACCGGACGGGACTCGAACCCGCGACCTCCGCCGTGACAGGGCGGCATTCTAACCAACTGAACTACCGATCCATAAACCACTTAATAATTTAATTGGAAGCGCAAGATAATATTTTATC
>MWVW01000368.1_pt1 | contig 10431 bp, 8 predicted proteins | sample 1047191 | NCBI WGS metagenome assembly MWVW01 (sample SAMN06349985, study PRJNA376086) | soil metagenome | isolation source: MtG22-5 sample Antarctic (ecotone) | place: Antarctica
CCGGGCTTCCGAGGTGCGTAGTGAGCGCCCTCGGACGAGTGAGACCCGGCGGAACTTACGAGGTAGACGCCAGGTGCCCACGGCACAACTATACCCATCGACCGGGTCAGCGAAGCCAACCAGCCGGCCCCAGCGCCGGTCAGCCGCCCGCCTAGGTAAGCATGCGGGCAACGTTGGCCCCCCCCCCCTCCGCCGAGGACGTCAAGAGGCTCACCCGGCGCCAACAGCGCTACCGCATCAGGTCCCAACTGCGGACCTTCACCTCTCTCCCCAGGATCACTCACTGCGGCTACACGGTCACCCACCGGGCCACCGGGGTGCCACTCAAGATCGCCGAGGGCGTCGCCCACTACGCCCGACTCCAAACCTGCGGCTCCCCGTGGGCCTGCCCGGTCTGCGGTCCCAAGATCCGCCAAAACCGAGCAGTCGAGATCAACGAGGCGCTACAGGCCTTCGTCGCCCAGGGCCTCGGAGTCCTAATGCTCACCCTCACCTGCCGCCACCACGCCGGCCAGTCGCTCGTGTCCCTGCTCAAGTCTCAAGAGGCAGCATGGCGTCGCTTCATGCAGTCCAAGCCATACCGGCGCATCGTCCGCGACCACCAGCTCGGCTTCATCCAGCAACGAGAGACGACCTACGGCGACAAGAACGGCTGGCACCCACATCGGCACCTGGCCCTGGTGCTCAAGCGACCGTTGGACCCTGACGAGATCGAGGCGGTGCGTGCCGCCCTTTGGCCGGCCTGGCTGAGCGCGCTCAAAGCCGAAGGGCTCAGCGCTGAGGAGACCTGGATCAGCCCCGCCGGCGAGGTCAAGCACCCTGGCCTCGACCTGCGGGCCGGCGACCCGGACGGCCTGGCTGAGTACATGCTGAAGGTGGCCGGCGAGGGAACCGACCTCGCCATGGAGATGATGCGGGGCGACCTCAAGCGGGGCCGGCTCGGGCGTCGCACTCCGGAGCAGATCCTTGCGGACTTCCTCGACGGCGGGGAGGTTGGCGACCGTGCGCTGTGGCTCGAGTACGAAGCGGCCACCAAGGGCCGGAAGATGACGACGTGGTCGAACGGCCTCCGGGAGCGGGCCAAGGTTGAGGAGGAGTTGACCGACGAGGAGGTCGTCGCCCTGGAGGTGGGCGGCGTGACGCTCGCCACGATCACGGTCGGGGCCTGGCCGCTGGTACGGGCCGACAGTCCCGGCGGGGTGGCGCTGCTGCGGGCGGCGGAGGAAGGCACCTGGGAGCCGTACCTAGATCGGCTCGTCGGGTCCAGGGGCTGGCAGCGAGGGGGCGTGCCCGATGGGTAAGGAAGGCCGAGCTCGTCGGCGGGCGGCGAAGAAGCGCCAGGGCAAGGCCAGGGTGCGGCGGTGCGGCTGCGGACAGCCGGCCGTGATCATCTGTCCGGTGTGCGGCCCGGAGTGCCGGTCTTGCTACATGGCGGGCGTCGAGGCGGCCACCCTGACCGACACAGAGGGCCTCCGGCTCGAATGGGGTGCCCACCGGCCAGGCTGAGGCTGTGCTAGTGTGTCCGCATGGACAAGCCACCGCCCGACCCGATGGTAAAACACACCGTGGCAGTGGTGTGCCGTGCGTCGGAGTGGCGCGACTTCAAGGTCGCGCTTCTCCGGGCGGATGAGAGGGCCGTTGACGTGGTGTCGGCCCTGGTCGCGTCCTACGCCAACCAACCCACCAAGAAGGAGCGCCGCTGATGGCCAATGTCAAAGTCCTCACCAAGACCAACCCGAACGTCCCGCCTCGACCGGGCCTCAACCGCCGGCTAGAGGTGGAGATCACTGAGGAGGTGATCGCCGCGGCGATCAAGGCAGACTCGTCGCACTGCATGATTGCCGACGCGATCAAGGCACAGGTCCCGGGAGCGACCCGGGTGTCCGTCGATTTGCAGTCGATCCGGTTCACTGACCGCAAGCGAGGTGTGCGCTACCTCTACCTGACACCAGGGCTCGCCCAGGTGTCGCTGCTCCGCTTCGACCAGGGGGAGACGGTCGAACCGTTCGTCTTGAAGGCGCCGCGGCCGGCGCAGGTGACCGCCGCTGCGACGTCCCGCACGACGGTGGATCCGGACGGCAAGAAGGTGAAAAGGCGGACGGCGGCGTCGAGGCGGAAGACGGTGTCGAAGTCGCACAAGGGCAACGTGCCGGTGGTGATCGGGGGCAACCTCCCGGCAAACGGGGCGCTGTCCAACGCTCGGGGCAAGGTGCGGTCGTTCGGGCTGCGGCAACTGCGGGCCTAGGAGAGACGACCTACGGCGACAAGAACGGCTGGCACCCACCCTGGCCTTGCCCTGGCGCTCGAGGGCGTCGCCCACTACGCCAAGACGCCAGGTGCCCACGGCACCTGGCGCCCTGGGTCCCTGGGCCTGGAGCGATCGCCTCAAGAGGGAGGCGCTTCGGCGATGACGAGGCCCACAGCGCACCGCATCCTGCAGAACGCCCGGGACACCTTGGCTGGCGCCCTGGGTCCCTGGGCCTGGAGCGATCGCCTCAAGAGGGAGGCGCTTCGGCGATGACGAGGCCCAGGGGCCGGGGTGCGACGAAACTCGGTTCCATCACTGCGCCAGCGTCCGTGCCCGGTAGTCGGCTGAGCGGCAGGCGTCAGAGCAGAACCGGCGGGGCCGCCCAGTCGCCGGCTGAACGAGCGGCTCAGCGCAGTTCTGGCACTCGGGCGGGGCCGGGTCATCCTCGACCAGCCGGAAGAGGGCGGAGGCGATGTCGATGACGGCCTGGGCCTGGTCGCTGCTGAGGCCGTGCTGGCTGCTGATCGCCGGCTCGCTTCGACCGTTGAACGAGAGCCCCCACACCAGGTTGTCGACCAGGATGCCTCGGGCGTTAAGGATGATGCGCTGCGCTGTGGTGTCCATGAGGTAAGTGTACAGTAGATCGTCACGCAAGTCAAGAGATTAATGCCGATTTGCTGGAAATGAGTCGAACGGCTCACTTACAGCTAGCGGCTCATCGAAGAGCGAACCTCCCGCACCCCACCCCTGCCAGCTCTCGACAGACGCCTCCAAGCGCACGCCTGGTAGCCGTGCAGGCTGCCCGGCCTCCAACGACAGCCACCAAGCAACCGAGCCAGCCACCAGCTAGAGCCGGCCCACCAGTCTCAACCACCGCCACCGCTCCACGCTCCCCAGCGCCCCTAAGAACCTCGCCGACGATGCCCTAGAGACAAACACGAGACAAACACGGAACCGATCTCGACGCCGACCACCTCCAGGAGGACGACGACCTCCTCGACGACCTACCGGCCTCAACCTCCGGAACTGCGACCGGGAGCCGTGTGCGCCAGCGCAGCAGCGCACGGCCCCCGCCACCCACCCATTCCACCCACCCAATAAGCCCCTCCAACGGCCTGACTTGACTCGATGTCACGGTGGCGGGCACACTTCGCCTTGCCGCTGAGAGTGAAGCTCAAGGGGCCTGCGGGACAGAGCGCTCGCGTCGCCGGGATAACGAGGCCCGGGACTTCGAGACACTTCGAGGGGCGCGGCTTGCGTCCTCCGAAGGCCAACCGTCCCGCGCCGGAGGTCTCGGTTCGATGCCGAGGAAGAACACCAACGCTCGACCAGCAACCACGCTGAAACCGGTGTCGTCGCGAGCATCCACCGCCTGGGCTGCGCTGGCGGTCATGCTGGTCGGGAACGAGGAGAGGCGCCCGGTAACGAGCCAGGCGCCCCTCTGCTCAACCACGTGTGTGAAGCACGAAGGAGCAACTGGTGACCACCGTACACGGCGCTGACACCCGGGAGAAGGACCCGCGGACACCTCTTCTTGGTACTACAGGCGATTCGCCGACCCCCCCCCCCCAACGACTTCTACGGCAAGCGTCGATCGCAACGCCTCTCACGTCACGCCATCAAGGCTCTTCAGCGCACACTGACCCGCTCACGATCATCCGGCCTCTGCTGGTTCGCTTCGAGCGATCACCCCGTCACCATCGACGTCGGCGCTGCCCTGGTCGCGCATGTCTCCCAGATCAACCGGTGCGGGTCCGGCTGGTCGTGCCCCGTCTGCGCCCCGGTCGTCCGGCAACGGCGGGCAGTCGACATCGATCAGGCTCTGAACGCGTGGCTCGAGGCCGGGCACGGCGCGCTGTTCATCACACTGACCTGCTCGCACCAGTCCAACGACGAGCTCGAGCCGCGGCTGAGGGCGATGACCGAGGCGCTGCGGGACCTGCTGCAGGGGTCGGCGTGGGCGAGGTACAAGAAGCGGCTGGGCTACCGAGGCTCGATCCGGGCGGTCGAGGTGACGTGGGGCTACGCCAATGGCTGGCACCCGCACAACCACGCGGTGCTCGTGCTCGATCAGCCAGCGACCGAGGAGCAGCGGCAGGCGCTGTGGCGGTGGTTGCATGACCGGTGGTCCTCGATCCTCGTCGGTAAAGGCCTGGGCTCGATCACAGAGGCCTACGGCGTCGACGTGCGGGACGTGAGCCCCGGCGTCCTCGGTGAGTATCTGGCGAAGGTCGAAGGTGGCTGGACGGCGGGCCTGGAGCTGGCCAGAGGCGACATCAAGTCGAGCCGCCAGGGCCTGACGCCGTTCCAGCTGCTGCATGAGGTCGCGGCGACCGGTGACGCCGAGATGCGCGCGCTCTGGCATGAGTACGAGGACGCGACGTTCGGGAAGCGGTGGCTGCGGTGGTCGCCGGGCCTGCGGACGCTGTTGCTGGGTGATGAGGTCGAGAAGAGCGATGAGGAGTTGGCCGCGAGCGAGGGCCTGGACGTGGCGCTGGTCCGGTGGCTGGTCGAGGCGGGAGAGTTCGGCCGGCACGGTCGGCGGGGGACGACGGGGCTCCTCCTCGACGAGGTGGAGGTAGCGGCGGGGATTGTGATCGGCCTGGGCGTGATGCTCGGCCACGAGCTGCGGCCGTTGGCCGCGAAAGGCAGGGAACCATGAAGAAGTCCGACGGCGAGACGCTGTTGACGCTGAGCCGCGAGGCCTGGGACGCGATACGCGACGATCCGGACGCCCAGTGCGAGCTGCTGGCGGCCGCCGAGAAGGAAGGTCGAGAAGGAGTGCGGCGGCTGATGGAGCGGTTAGCCCCAGGCCTGGACTGGGAGATGGTGCCGGAGCCCTCGAGGAGCGACCCAGGCCCATGACCCACGACACCGATGGTGTGGGTCACTGTCCGGCCGTCTTGGCGTAGTAGGCGGCGCGCTGGCGGCAGCTGTCAGAGCAGTACTGCCGAGGTCGGCCGGTCGCCGGCTGGGCGATCACCGCATCGCACTCAATGCAGTTGGGCGGGGCCGGGTCATCGAGCATGACGCTGAGGAGGTCGAAGCAGACGAGGCGCAGCTGCTCGTGCTGCTCGGCGCTCAAGCCGTGGTTCGGCTCCTGGTCGATGATCATGTTCAGGTTGAGCGTGTCAACCATCATCTCCCGGGCTCGCTGGATGGTTCGGTGCGCTGTGGTGTCCATAAGGTAAGTATGCTCCTACTCCTCACGTAAGTCAAGCCTTTTGTGAGGAATCTAGCCAGAATGAGTCATTCGACCTACTGACACCCAAAGCGGAACAGCGAAGAGCGAACCTCCCCCCGGCACCACGCCCGCCAGCTCTCGACAGACGCCTCCAAGCGCACGCCTGGTAGCCGTGCAGGCTGCCCGGCCTCCAACGACAGCCACCAAGCAACCGAGCCAGCCACCAGCTAGAGCCGGCCCACCAGTCTCAACCACCGCCACCGCTCCACGCTCCCCAGCGCCCCTAAGAACCTCGCCGACGATGCCCTAGAGACAAACACGAGACAAACACGGAACCGATCTCGACGCCGACCACCTCCAGGAGGACGACGACCTCCTCGACGACCTACCGGCCTCAACCTCCGGAACTGCGACCGGGAGCCGTGTGCGCCAGCGCAGCAGCGCACGGCCCCCGCCACCCACCCATTCCACCCACCCAATAAGCCCCTCCAACGGCCTGACTTGACTCGATGTCACGGTGGCGGGCACACTTCGCCTTGCCGCTGAGAGTGAAGCTCAAGGGGCCTGCGGGACAGAGCGCTCGCGTCGCCGGGATAACGAGGCCCGGGACTTCGAGACACTTCGAGGGGCGCGGCTTGCGTCCTCCGAAGGCCAACCGTCCCGCGCCGGAGGTCTCGGTTCGATGCCGAGGAAGAACACCAACGCTCGACCAGCAACCACGCTGAAACCGGTGTCGTCGCGAGCATCCACCGCCTGGGCTGCGCTGGCGGTCATGCTGGTCGGGAACGAGGAGAGGCGCCCGGTAACGAGCCAGGCGCCCCTCTGCTCAACCACGTGTGTGAAGCACGAAGGAGCAACTGGTGACCACCGTACACGGCGCTGACACCCGGGAGAAGGACCCGCGGACACCTCTTCTTGGTACTACAGGCGATTCGCCGACCCCCCCCCCCCAACGACTTCTACGGCAAGCGTCGATCGCAACGCCTCTCACGTCACGCCATCAAGGCTCTTCAGCGCACACTGACCCGCTCACGATCATCCGGCCTCTGCTGGTTCGCTTCGAGCGATCACCCCGTCACCATCGACGTCGGCGCTGCCCTGGTCGCGCATGTCTCCCAGATCAACCGGTGCGGGTCCGGCTGGTCGTGCCCCGTCTGCGCCCCGGTCGTCCGGCAACGGCGGGCAGTCGACATCGATCAGGCTCTGAACGCGTGGCTCGAGGCCGGGCACGGCGCGCTGTTCATCACACTGACCTGCTCGCACCAGTCCAACGACGAGCTCGAGCCGCGGCTGAGGGCGATGACCGAGGCGCTGCGGGACCTGCTGCAGGGGTCGGCGTGGGCGAGGTACAAGAAGCGGCTGGGCTACCGAGGCTCGATCCGGGCGGTCGAGGTGACGTGGGGCTACGCCAATGGCTGGCACCCGCACAACCACGCGGTGCTCGTGCTCGATCAGCCAGCGACCGAGGAGCAGCGGCAGGCGCTGTGGCGGTGGTTGCATGACCGGTGGTCCTCGATCCTCGTCGGTAAAGGCCTGGGCTCGATCACAGAGGCCTACGGCGTCGACGTGCGGGACGTGAGCCCCGGCGTCCTCGGTGAGTATCTGGCGAAGGTCGAAGGTGGCTGGACGGCGGGCCTGGAGCTGGCCAGAGGCGACATCAAGTCGAGCCGCCAGGGCCTGACGCCGTTCCAGCTGCTGCATGAGGTCGCGGCGACCGGTGACGCCGAGATGCGCGCGCTCTGGCATGAGTACGAGGACGCGACGTTCGGGAAGCGGTGGCTGCGGTGGTCGCCGGGCCTGCGGACGCTGTTGCTGGGTGATGAGGTCGAGAAGAGCGATGAGGAGTTGGCCGCGAGCGAGGGCCTGGACGTGGCGCTGGTCCGGTGGCTGGTCGAGGCGGGAGAGTTCGGCCGGCACGGTCGGCGGGGGACGACGGGGCTCCTCCTCGACGAGGTGGAGGTAGCGGCGGGGATTGTGATCGGCCTGGGCGTGATGCTCGGCCACGAGCTGCGGCCGTTGGCCGCGAAAGGCAGGGAACCATGAAGAAGTCCGACGGCGAGACGCTGTTGACGCTGAGCCGCGAGGCCTGGGACGCGATACGCGACGATCCGGATGCCCAGTGCGAGCTGCTGGCGGCCGCCGAGAAGGAAGGTCGAGAAGGAGTGCGACGGCTGATGGAGCGGTTAGCCCCGGGCCTGGACTGGGAGATGGTGCCGGAGCCCGCGAGGAGCGACCCAGGCCCATGACCCAACAGGCCGGCCGTCTTGGCGTAGCCGGGCCCAATCACTGCGCCAGCGTCCGTGCCCGGTAGTCGGCTGAGCGGCAGGCGTCAGAGCAGAACCGGCGGGGCCGCCCAGTCGCCGGCTGAACGAGCGGCTCAGCGCAGTTCTGGCACTCGGGCGGGGCCGGGTCATCCTCGACCAGCCGGAAGAGGGCGGAGGCGATGTCGATGACGGCCTGGGCCTGGTCGCTGCTGAGGCCGTGCTGGCTGCTGATCGCCGGCTCGCTTCGACCGTTGAACGAGAGCCCCCACACCAGGTTGTCGACCAGGATGCCTCGGGCGTTAAGGATGATGCGCTGCGCTGTGGTGTCCATGAGGTAAGTGTACAGTAGATCGTCACGCAAGTCAAGAGATTAATGCCGATTTGCTGGAAATGAGTCGAACGGCTCACTTACAGCTAGCGGCTCATCGAAGAGCGAACCTCCCGCACCCCACCCCTGCCAGCTCTCGACAGACGCCTCCAAGCGCACGCCTGGTAGCCGTGCAGGCTGCCCGGCCTCCAACGACAGCCACCAAGCAACCGAGCCAGCCACCAGCTAGAGCCGGCCCACCAGTCTCAACCACCGCCACCGCTCCACGCTCCCCAGCGCCCCTAAGAACCTCGCCGACGATGCCCTAGAGACAAACACGAGACAAACACGGAACCGATCTCGACGCCGACCACCTCCAGGAGGACGACGACCTCCTCGACGACCTACCGGCCTCAACCTCCGGAACTGCGACCGGGAGCCGTGTGCGCCAGCGCAGCAGCGCACGGCCCCCGCCACCCACCCATTCCACCCACCCAATAAGCCCCTCCAACGGCCTGACTTGACTCGATGTCACGGTGGCGGGCACACTTCGCCTTGCCGCTGAGAGTGAAGCTCAAGGGGCCTGCGGGACAGAGCGCTCGCGTCGCCGGGATAACGAGGCCCGGGACTTCGAGACACTTCGAGGGGCGCGGCTTGCGTCCTCCGAAGGCCAACCGTCCCGCGCCGGAGGTCTCGGTTCGATGCCGAGGAAGAACACCAACGCTCGACCAGCAACCACGCTGAAACCGGTGTCGTCGCGAGCATCCACCGCCTGGGCTGCGCTGGCGGTCATGCTGGTCGGGAACGAGGAGAGGCGCCCGGTAACGAGCCAGGCGCCCCTCTGCTCAACCACGTGTGTGAAGCACGAAGGAGCAACTGGTGACCACCGTACACGGCGCTGACACCCGGGAGAAGGACCCGCGGACACCTCTTCTTGGTACTACAGGCGATTCGCCGACCCCCCCCCCCCAACGACTTCTACGGCAAGCGTCGATCGCAACGCCTCTCACGTCACGCCATCAAGGCTCTTCAGCGCACACTGACCCGCTCACGATCATCCGGCCTCTGCTGGTTCGCTTCGAGCGATCACCCCGTCACCATCGACGTCGGCGCTGCCCTGGTCGCGCATGTCTCCCAGATCAACCGGTGCGGGTCCGGCTGGTCGTGCCCCGTCTGCGCCCCGGTCGTCCGGCAACGGCGGGCAGTCGACATCGATCAGGCTCTGAACGCGTGGCTCGAGGCCGGGCACGGCGCGCTGTTCATCACACTGACCTGCTCGCACCAGTCCAACGACGAGCTCGAGCCGCGGCTGAGGGCGATGACCGAGGCGCTGCGGGACCTGCTGCAGGGGTCGGCGTGGGCGAGGTACAAGAAGCGGCTGGGCTACCGAGGCTCGATCCGGGCGGTCGAGGTGACGTGGGGCTACGCCAATGGCTGGCACCCGCACAACCACGCGGTGCTCGTGCTCGATCAGCCAGCGACCGAGGAGCAGCGGCAGGCGCTGTGGCGGTGGTTGCATGACCGGTGGTCCTCGATCCTCGTCGGTAAAGGCCTGGGCTCGATCACAGAGGCCTACGGCGTCGACGTGCGGGACGTGAGCCCCGGCGTCCTCGGTGAGTATCTGGCGAAGGTCGAAGGTGGCTGGACGGCGGGCCTGGAGCTGGCCAGAGGCGACATCAAGTCGAGCCGCCAGGGCCTGACGCCGTTCCAGCTGCTGCATGAGGTCGCGGCGACCGGTGACGCCGAGATGCGCGCGCTCTGGCATGAGTACGAGGACGCGACGTTCGGGAAGCGGTGGCTGCGGTGGTCGCCGGGCCTGCGGACGCTGTTGCTGGGTGATGAGGTCGAGAAGAGCGATGAGGAGTTGGCCGCGAGCGAGGGCCTGGACGTGGCGCTGGTCCGGTGGCTGGTCGAGGCGGGAGAGTTCGGCCGGCACGGTCGGCGGGGGACGACGGGGCTCCTCCTCGACGAGGTGGAGGTAGCGGCGGGGATTGTGATCGGCCTGGGCGTGATGCTCGGCCACGAGCTGCGGCCGTTGGCCGCGAAAGGCAGGGAACCATGAAGAAGTCCGACGGCGAGACGCTGTTGACGCTGAGCCGCGAGGCCTGGGACGCGATACGCGACGATCCGGATGCCCAGTGCGAGCTGCTGGCGGCCGCCGAGAAGGAAGGTCGAGAAGGAGTGCGACGGCTGATGGAGCGGTTAGCCCCGGGCCTGGACTGGGAGATGGTGCCGGAGCCCGCGAGGAGCGACCCAGGCCCATGACCCAACAGGCCGGCCGTCTTGGCGTAGCCGGGCCCAATCACTGCGCCAGCGTCCGTGCCCGGTAGTCGGCTGAGCGGCAGGCGTCAGAGCAGAACCGGCGGGGCCGCCCAGTCGCCGGCTGAACGAGCGGCTCAGCGCAGTTCTGGCACTCGGGCGGGGCCGG
>MWVW01000369.1_pt1 | contig 10398 bp, 3 predicted proteins | sample 1047191 | NCBI WGS metagenome assembly MWVW01 (sample SAMN06349985, study PRJNA376086) | soil metagenome | isolation source: MtG22-5 sample Antarctic (ecotone) | place: Antarctica
ATAAAAAAATATATTGATTATTTAGCGTATCATAAATTCAATACATTTCACTGGCACCTTACTGAAGACCAGGGATGGAGGATCGAAATAAAAAAATATCCTAAACTTACTTCAGTAGGTGGTTATAGAAATGGAACTATCATAGGACGTAACCCCGGCAAAGGAAATGACAGTATAAGGTATGGCGGTTTTTATACGCAGGAAGAAATAAGAGACATTGTAAAATATGCCGACGACCGATATATCACTATCATCCCTGAAATTGAAATGCCTGGCCATTCATCAGCTGCCATAGCAGCCTACCCACAATTAAGCTGTTTTCCTGATGAGCCAACACAGCCGGCTAAAGGAACGGCATGGGCAGGGCCAAGAACAGGTAAACAGGTACAGCAGGCCTGGGGAATTTTTGAAGACGTCTTCTGCCCTACAGAATATACTTTTAATTTTCTTGAGAGTGTATTGGATGAAGTGATGCAGTTATTTCCTTCTAAATATATTCATATCGGCGGAGACGAATGCCCAAAATCTTCATGGAAACGATCTGAATATTGTCAGCAATTAATAAAAGAAAAGAAATTAAAGGATGAGCACGAATTACAGAGCTACTTTATTCAGCGAATAGAAAAATATCTTAACAGAAAAGGAAGACAGATAATTGGCTGGGATGAAATTTTGGAAGGCGGACTTGCGCCTAATGCAACGGTTATGAGCTGGCGAGGCGAAAAAGGCGGAATTGAGGCAGCCAAACAAAAACACAATGTAATTATGACACCTGAACAATACATGTATTTTAATCTCTCTCAAAGCACGCATGAAGACTCACTTACTTATGGACAATACCTTCCGATAGAAAAAGTATATAATTATGAACCCATCCCTAAGGAGTTAAATAACGAAGAAGCAAAATACATACTGGGTGCACAGGGAAATGTTTGGAGTGAATATATCAGCAATAATAAAAGAGCGGAATACATGATCTTTCCAAGAATGAGCGCTTTAAGTGAAGTGTTATGGTCTCTGAAAGAAAAGAGAAGCTGGAATAATATTGAGAAAAAGCTACCGGCATTATTTAAAAGATATGAGCAATGGGGGGCACAATACAGCAAGGCTTATTATGAATTAAGACCTTCAATATTAGCATCTCCAACTTATGATGGAGTTCTCTGGAAGCTGGAGACGCACAATAAAGAGGGGAATATTATTTATGTAAAAGGTCCCACGCAAAGTGCAACACGTAACTATGCATCCCCAATTTTAATAACAGGAAGTGGTGAGTATGGAGCAGCGCTAACCAGGAAAGACCATACTTTTATTACCAATTGGATATGGCAAAAGTTTTCTTTTAATAAAGCAACAGGAAAAAAAATCACACTCACTGATCAGCCGGTAGGAAATTGGATTGGTAATGGGCCTTTTACATTAGTAAATGGTGTTATCACAGAAAACAAATTAACCCAATCAAAAGAATGGCTGGGCTTTTTAGGAAAAGATCTTGATGCGGTTATTGATTTGGGCAAAGAAGAAAAAATTAATACCATACGCTTACATGTTTTAAAACAGGAGAACAGTTGGATATATCTTCCTTCGTATATAGATTTTTTTTTTTCAAATGATGGAACAAATTTTACTTTCTTAGGTAAGGTTACTCCTGATGAAAATGGCGTTTGGAAAGATGAAAGAAAGATAGAGCAAAAGTTTAATAATATTTCAGGCAGATATGTAAAAGTAATTGCAAAAAATTATGGAGTTATTCCTGCCGGAAAACCAGGGGCAGGTTCATCTGCATGGCTATTTGCTGATGAAATTGAAGTTGAATAACAGGTGTCAGCCCACTTTAGTGGGCAGACACCTAATAACTAAATTTATAATTATTAGTAAAGGTGTCCGGCGACTTGGAGTCGCCTGACACCTGCGCAAAAAATATTTTTATGCATTTCACTCCAAACGAAGTCTATCATGTGTACAACCGAGGCAATAATAAACAACCCATTTTCTTCAATGAGAAAAATTACCTTTTCTTTCTTAAAAAAGTAAGAAATGAATGGAAAGATTATTGTGAAATAATTTGCTATTGTTTAATGCCAAATCATTTCCATTTTATGCTTGTTCCAAAGGAAGAAGGTTGTAAAAATATTACATTAGGTGAGAAAGAAACTCACATGCAAAATCTCTCAAAGGCAATTGGGAAAACCTTAAGCTCATATACAAAAGCGATCAATATTCAAAACAATACAACAGGAAATCTTTTTCAAAAGAAAACGCAGGCAAAATGTCTAAGCACTGAAAAAGAAAGTAAATTTACCCACCTTGATTATTTACTTACCTGCTTTCATTATATCCACCAAAATCCTTTAATGGCAAATCTTGTACAAAATATAGAAGATTGGAAGTATTCGTCTTTTTCGGATTATTATGGTTATCGTAACGGTACGCTATGCAATAAAAATTTGGCAATGGAATTATTATTACTTAATGAAAATGATTTTAAAAATGAAGTAGTAAATTTGAATAAAAAAATCATTGCTGAAATATTTTAAAAAGGTGTCAGGCGACTTAAAGTCGCCTGATACCTAAAACCAAAACCAACTCTATGCGTCCAAGAATAGATCTTACTGATTCATTAGAAAAAATCGCTGTAAAAATATTTCCTTCTCCCAAGGAAGGATCGGTATATGTTGCTAATGTAATTGCTGATCTTATAAAAGATAAAGAAGCAAAAGGCGGGAAATGCGTCATAGGTTTGGCAACAGGCTCCACCCCTAAAACTTTGTATGCAGAATTAGTTCGCATGCATAAGCAGGAAGGATTAAGTTTTAAGAACGTGATCACTTTTAATCTTGATCAATACTATCCCATGGAGGCTAATGCACTTCAGAGTTATCATTATTTTATGCGGAAGTATTTATTTGAACAAACTGATATTGATCCCAACAATTATTTTTTACCTGATGGTACATTGTCGAAAGAGCAAGTAAAAGAACATGCTTTGGAATATGAAAAAAAAATAGAAGAAGCTGGCGGAATAGATCTTCAGATCCTGGGAATAGGTATAAACGGGCATATAGGTTTTAATGAGCCCGGCTCTGCTATTTATTCAAAAACAAGACTAATAACTTTAGATAATTCAACACGTCTTGCTAACTCTCATGAGTTTGGAACAATATCACAGGTGCCACGCATGGCAATAACGATGGGCATAAGCACCATTATGAAATCAAAAGAAATTATTTTAATGGCCTGGGGGCAAAATAAAGCACCTGTAATTAAAAAAGCGGTTGAAGATGATGATACAGAAGATGTGCCTGCATCATTGCTTCAAAACCATGACAACTGTACTTTTGTGATAGATGAAGCGGCAGCTTGTGAATTAACAAGATTTAAATCTCCATGGTTAACCGGTGAATGTGATTGGACACCTAAAATCGTTCGTAGTGCGGTTGTTAGCCTGGCTTTAAAATTAAATAAGCCCGTATTGAGCCTGACTAATAACGATTATAATGATCATGGATTAAGCGATTTGATAACTGACAGAGGCGATGCTTATGAAATTAATCTTGAAGTGTATTACATGCTTCGTGATACTATAACCGGCTGGCCGGGCGGTAAGCCAACTGAAGCTCACAAACATCCTGAAAGAAGTAAACCATTTCCTAAAAGAGTGCTGATATTTTCTCCGCATCCTGATGATGACATAATTAGTATGGGCGGAACCTTTATGCGTTTACAAGACCAGGGACATGAAGTGCATGTAGGCTACCAAACAAGCGGAAACATTGCAGTAACAGATGAATTTGTAACCCGGTTTATTGATTTTGCTGTAGGCTTTGAAAATATCTTTGGAATAGATGACACGAAGAGCAAAAAAATACTGGATGATGCAACCTCATTTTTAAATTCAAAGAGTTCAAGTGAAAAAGACAGTGAAGAAATAAGAACCATAAAAGGTTTAATAAGACGTTGCGAGGCAAGAGCCACTTGCAAATATGTAGGTTTAAACGATGAACGGATACATTTTATGAATCTTCCTTTTTATGAAACAGGGACCATCGAAAAAAAGCCAATGGAAGAAGAAGATATTCAGCTAACAATTGATCTTTTACGCAAAATAAAACCTCACCAGGTATTTTGTGCAGGTGATCTTGCAGATCCTCATGGAACACATAAGGTTTGTCTTGATATAGTTTTAGAAGCCATGGGAAGAATACGATCAGTAGGTGATAAATGGATCAACGATTGTTGGGTATGGCTTTATAAAGGTGCCTGGCAGGAATGGGATATAACCGAAATTGAAATGGCTATACCTATGAGTCCAGACCAGGTACGAAAAAAACGATACGGAATATTTATTCATCAGTCACAAAAAGATAGTGTCCCATTCCAGGGAGATGATAACAGGGAATTTTGGCAAAGAGCTGAAGAGCGAAATGCAAATACTGCAAAATTGTATGGTCAGCTTGGCCTTACCCAATATGCCGCAATGGAAGCTTTTGTAAGATGGAAGGATTAATGATAATGATCGATAAAAAGTTATCAGTACTGAAAAAAACTGCAAACTATCACCGCTAATTGATTAAATATCTTCTGCAAGGGGTAATTCAACAAAAAAGATTGTGGATTCATTCTCTTTTGTTTCAAACCAGATCTTTCCATCTAATTTTTCTACAATCCCTTTACACATTGCAAGACCAAGCCCTGTACCTGAAGTTTTGGTAGTAAAATTCGGAATAAAAATTTTATCTATCATATCTTCTGGAATACCGGTACCGTTGTCCTTAATAGACAGTAATACTTTGCCTTTTAATTGTGTTGTTGCTACTTCTATTTCAGCAGTTCTGTTTTCCGGCACTGACTGTATTGCATTCTGTATTAGATTTGTCAATAACCTGTTGATCTGGGTTGTATCTGCTTTTATCATAATTTTTTCTTTATGTGTTGATACAGTGATATGTAATTTATCAGCAACAGCATATAGAGAAGTGACGTGTTTTATACTGTCATTTAAATCAAAAACCTGGTTTTTTGTTCTTTCAATATTTGCAAATTGTGCAAAATCAGTTGCAATCTGTGAAAGATGATCTATCTGCTCTACCAATATCTTAGCAACGTATATCGAAATATCTTTTACGTTTGGCGCATTTGAATCAATTGCCATCTGCAGGTATTGCAGATTAAGTTTCATAGGAGTTAATGGATTTTTTATTTCGTGAGCCACTTGCCTGGCCATTTCTTTCCATGCACCTTCCCGTTCGCTCCTGGCAAGCATAGCAGCACTTATATCAAGTTTTTTAACCATTTTATTATACTCATCTACAAGCTTTCCAATTTCATCTTTCTGATTCCAGATTATTTCCTCATTTACTTTTCCAAGATTTACCTCTTTCATTTTATTAGTAATAATAAAAAATGAACGGGTTATACGATTTGTAATAAATAACGCAATAATGCCTGCGATCAAAAAAATAAATGCGTTAAGGTTAATGATTGTAATAAGGAAATTTGATATTTCATCTTCAAGCCTGTTTTGAGATTCAAAATATGGGATGTTCAGATAAGCATACTCATTACCTTTTGCATCCCTTACAGGAACATAATTACTGAGATATTTTAACTTGCCAATTTTCTGTTCGTGAAAAAATTGTACATCTTTTAATTTATTAAGATGATAAAAAGCAACAGGATCCATCTTTGTACTTACCATGCCAGTATTGTACGGAAGCGGTAATGACGATACCTTTAAATTACCATTAACGTCATACAGATTAACATCTGATGCATGAATTTCAGCTAATTTATTTATTGAGTATTCCAGCTTTTCAGTTGGCAAAAAATCATATACTTTTAATTTTTCATCATAAAAAGAAACCGAGTCCAGTGCATTTTTTACCTCATTCTTAATTATATGGATGGTTCTGCTAAGTTTTTCACGATTGGTACTATCGTAACGGTTTATAAAAAACAGGATGGTAGCAATGCCTATTACTAAAAAAGAAAAAATACTAATCAGGATGATAGTTCCATGTACCTGGTTACGGATAGTGAATGGCAGCAGCGAAGTTGTTCTTTTAAAATTCAATCTTCCCCTGATGAGCACATTTAATAAATTAAACAAGCCGGCAATAATTAAAAAAGAGAAAAACAAGTAAGCAAACAGGGTAATAAATGTAATTTATCAGCAACAGCATATAGAGAAGTGACGTGTTTTATACTGTCATTTAAATCAAAAACCTGGTTTTTTGTTCTTTCAATATTTGCAAATTGTGCAAAATCAGTTGCAATCTGTGAAAGATGATCTATCTGCTCTACCAATATCTTAGCAACGTATATCGAAATATCTTTTACGTTTGGCGCATTTGAATCAATTGCCATCTGCAGGTATTGCAGATTAAGTTTCATAGGAGTTAATGGATTTTTTATTTCGTGAGCCACTTGCCTGGCCATTTCTTTCCATGCACCTTCCCGTTCGCTCCTGGCAAGCATAGCAGCACTTATATCAAGTTTTTTAACCATTTTATTATACTCATCTACAAGCTTTCCAATTTCATCTTTCTGATTCCAGATTATTTCCTCATTTACTTTTCCAAGATTTACCTCTTTCATTTTATTAGTAATAATAAAAAATGAACGGGTTATACGATTTGTAATAAATAACGCAATAATGCCTGCGATCAAAAAAATAAATGCGTTAAGGTTAATGATTGTAATAAGGAAATTTGATATTTCATCTTCAAGCCTGTTTTGAGATTCAAAATATGGGATGTTCAGATAAGCATACTCATTACCTTTTGCATCCCTTACAGGAACATAATTACTGAGATATTTTAACTTGCCAATTTTCTGTTCGTGAAAAAATTGTACATCTTTTAATTTATTAAGATGATAAAAAGCAACAGGATCCATCTTTGTACTTACCATGCCAGTATTGTACGGAAGCGGTAATGACGATACCTTTAAATTACCATTAACGTCATACAGATTAACATCTGATGCATGAATTTCAGCTAATTTATTTATTGAGTATTCCAGCTTTTCAGTTGGCAAAAAATCATATACTTTTAATTTTTCATCATAAAAAGAAACCGAGTCCAGTGCATTTTTTACCTCATTCTTAATTATATGGATGGTTCTGCTAAGTTTTTCACGATTGGTACTATCGTAACGGTTTATAAAAAACAGGATGGTAGCAATGCCTATTACTAAAAAAGAAAAAATACTAATCAGGATGATAGTTCCATGTACCTGGTTACGGATAGTGAATGGCAGCAGCGAAGTTGTTCTTTTAAAATTCAATCTTCCCCTGATGAGCACATTTAATAAATTAAACAAGCCGGCAATAATTAAAAAAGAGAAAAACAAGTAAGCAAACAGGGTAATAAATTCTATGATATAATTGTTTTTCCTTGCTATAATAATTATTTTATTATCTCCCCCATTATACCAAAGTTCATTATAGCCGTCATTTCTTTTTAATACAGATTCATTGTTAGTAAGTGATACATTTGAAATAATAGTTGGGAAGGGATAATTATTATAACTATTACTTAACTGGCCGTTGTTATAAATAGCAAACGAGTACATTGATGAGCTTTCTATTGAGTTAGCTGACCCTTTCGAAAATAATTCCGGGTACAGCGCATCGCTTTTATATTTTTTAGGTCGGGAAAGGATAAAAGCGTATCCCTGCACCTTTTCCGCTGTATCGATAATTTCTTTTTTACTTATATAATTAAACCTGTCGTAGGATACATCATAATAATAGAGATTAGTATATGCAGTAGGCCTGGCCTGCGTTTCTAAAATTGCATCCAACATATTATAGGTAGAAGAATCTTCATTAAATAATGGGTTTTTAAGAGAATCGAAAGTGTAAATTTTAGTATCATATTTGTTTAGATATCCAGAAAAATTTTCATTGATAAGGCTATCTTTTAAAAACTTGTTATCGTCTGCATCTTTAAATCTTGGAAAAATCTGTGATAAAAAATCATTGTTAAAATCTATAAGCATAATATTCATCATTCGTTCTCCGGCAGGATCAGCTTTATTTGAGAGATTTTCTGCAAAATGCCTGCGCTCATTAAGTTCTTTTAAATTATTTTGATAAATTATAATTGCGGTTATGGAGATACAGAAAAAGAATACCCAAAAAATAAAACGGGATGTAACTATTTTGGAAATAAATAGTGACAGGTAATTATAATTCATTAAAAAAGCAAAGAGCAATAACCATATGATAATTGCAAGCTCAAATGAAATGGTTGGAGCATTTAATCTGAAAGTAAGGATAGCCAGCCCGGTAATAGCTAAGGCAATATATATATCATACTCTTGCTCAATACAGCATTTAACAAGTGACAATAATATCTGTATTAAAAAAAAGTACGCAATAGCTATACAGCACAGTACTATAAAACCAATAACAGTATACCTGTTTAATGAAAAGAAATTTATTACATTAAAAGAAATCTGGGAATCCGCAATAAGACTTCGGATAATATGGCTGCAGACCAGCGTGATAACTATAATTAATACGGAAATACAAACAAGGATCAGTCTTTTTTTAATTTTCGTTTTTGCGGTAAACATAAAATTACTATCCCGCGAATGATGTCTCAAAAACAATACTAACCACGTAAATAAAATAGAATTAATAAATAAATCCCCTAATGACCGTAAAATCATATTGGAACCATAGATTGCAGGGTCAAACATGGAAAATTGCCGAAAATTAACGGGAATTGGGAAATAATAAGTAATGGTTCTGAGCAGTAGTAAACATAAAAATAAAATAGAAAAACCTACCCATAATCCGCGTTTTACAACATAAAAATTGGCTGCTATATGAATAAATAAAAGCACCAATAATGCCGCAAAAATTCGCAACCATAAGGCAACAGGATTATTATGTTGTAATAGATTGGCATTGCTTTCATTTAAATAAAAAAGCGTATGCCCATTTATGTCTTTGATGGCCTCTTTAGTGGGCTGAATAGTTATGCTATACAGATCTTCTGCATTATCAACGGCAATAAAAGAATTTTGCAAATATTTGTTCTGAATATAATAATCCCATTTAACAGGGATTAGTGATATTATTTTATAATCTGACGTATCTGTAGAGAAGATTTTTTTATTAATTACATACCAACCATTATCAAGAAGGGAAATATAATTAGTATCGTTAGATGCGAATATGGCCTCATCCGGCAGAACAATTTGTGTGTTCCAAAAAAGAGGGATTTGTTCTGAAGCAGAATCAGGCTTATAAATAAAAAGGAAATATTTTTTCCCGGCCAGGTGTTGTAGTGTCTCTTCGCTGTACTGCTTATTTATAAGTTGGTTTAATAAAGTTGTGTCTTTATAAAAAGATATGAAATCTTTTTGCTTTTTCTGAATATCCTTCTCAATTACTTTTCTTATCCGTGAAATGGATGTACCTCCCCAATAACCATCAATAAAAAATGAGATTCCTGTAAGTAAGACAGCTATTATCAGCAAAAGGCCGTTCCTTCTAAAAAAAATGCTGGTATTTCTTTTTACTATCAATCCTTTTTTATTTTTTGCTTAATCGTATTCCACATTCTATCCATTTCATCAAGAGACATGTTATAAAGATTTTTTCCCTGAGCATTCGCAATATTTTCCATTTCAGTGAAACGCCTGATAAATTTTTTATTTGTAAGCTCCAATGCATTTTCGGCATCAACATTTATAAATCTTGCATAATTAATAATAGAAAAAAACAGATCACCTAATTCTTCCTCAATATCATCTTGTTTTTTAGATTGTACTGCCTTCAGCAATTCCTCTTCTTCTTCTTTAATTTTATCCCAAACCTGTTCTTTTGTATCCCACTCAAATCCTACCTGCTTTGCCTTTTCCTGTAACCGCATGGCTTTAACCATAGCAGGTAAAGATTTAGGAACTCCACCTAATAGAGATTGCTTACCTTCCTTTATTTTTATCTGCTCCCAGTTTCTTTTTACATCTTCATCATTATTAACATGTACCACCTGTCCTGAGTTTTCAGAATCGCCATAAATATGCGGATGCCTTATAATTAATTTTTTACAAAGGTTATCAATTACTTCCTGTAAAGTAAACTGTTGTTGCTCTTCTCCTATTTTGGAATAAAAAACTATATGCAATAACAGATCTCCCAATTCTTCTTTAATTCCTTTCCAGTCTTTATCAGTTATAGCATCTGCCAATTCAAAAGTTTCCTCTATTGTTTGCTGACGCAGCGTATGAATGGTTTGTTTTTTATCCCATGGGCATTTCTCTCTCAGTTCATTCATTATAGTAATCAGTTGTTGCAGATCATTAGAATTTTTTAACATAAACTTTACAAACGAAAAATGGAGAAGAAAAAGAAAACGATAAACATTGATAGTGTAACTA
>MWVW01000370.1_pt1 | contig 10384 bp, 8 predicted proteins | sample 1047191 | NCBI WGS metagenome assembly MWVW01 (sample SAMN06349985, study PRJNA376086) | soil metagenome | isolation source: MtG22-5 sample Antarctic (ecotone) | place: Antarctica
TAGAAGGTAAGGATGTAACACTTCACTATAAAGAAAAGATTTATGCTTTCCCATGGCGGGGAGATTCAAAGTATATTGTTGATAGAGTTGTAGAAGTACGTTAATCCAATTTATGAAGAAGTATATTTTAATCGGGGTGATTTTTTATTCCCAATTTGGGTTTTCTCAAAACGCTGATTCTGTTGTAATAAAGAAAATTGTGGATGAAACAATGACCCATAGCACCGCTTATCAAAACCTGCGCAAACTCTGCAAACAGGCGGGGCCAAGGCTTTCCGGCTCACCGGCATTTGCAAAAGCAGTAAGTTTGGTTTCTGCTATGATGAAAGTGGTTAAACCTGATACGGTTTACCTGCAACAATGCATGGTGCCGCATTGGGTAAGGGGAGAGAAAGAAAGGGGACAGATCATTTTATCCGGAGGTAAAAAGTATAATTTAAATCTTTGTGCATTGGGTAATTCAGTGGGTACGGGTGCAAAAGGAATTACGGCTGACATTGTAGAAATCAATAGCATGCAGCAATTGATTGAATTAGGTTCAAATGGCATAAAAGGGAAAATTGTGTTTTTTAATTTCCCGATGAACCCTACATATATAAGAACTTTCAGAGCTTATGGGGAAAGCGGTGTATCCCGAACACGAGGCCCATCTCTTGCAGGTAAATATGGAGCAGCAGGTGCTATGGTGCGTTCTCTTGCCAGCAACCTGACTGATTATCCTCATACAGGAACTACAGTGTATAATGATTCATTCCCTAAAATACCTGCAGTAGCTATCAGCACCAATGATGCTGAATATTTAAGTAGCCAGCTAAAAAGGCAAAAGGTTAAAGGATATTTTAGAACTACCAGCAAAATGCTCCCGGATGCTGTCGGATATAATGTTGTGGCGGAAATAAGAGGATCTCAGGTTCCTGAAGAAATAATTACTGTGGGTGGCCATTTGGATAGTTGGGACCTTGCAGAAGGAGCAAATGATGATGGCTCAGGTGTAGTACAAAGTGTTGAAGTTTTGCGTACGCTGATATCCCTGGGAATAAAACCAAAAAGAACTATCCGGGCAGTAGCTTTTGCTAACGAGGAAAATGGTTTACGTGGCGCTCAAAAATATCTGGAAGAAGCAAAATCAAAAAGTGAAAAACATTTATTTGCAATTGAAAGTGACGCCGGGGGGTTTACGCCAAGGGGATTTGGTTTGGATATGCCTGCAACACAAATGCAAAAAATTTTTCAGTGGAAAAATCTTTTTTATCCTTACGGGGTTTACGATCTTAGTGCAGGAGGAGGTGGCTCTGATATCGCACCTTTAAAAGCCATAGGCACAGCGTTAGCGGGGTTGATCCCTGATAGCCAGCGCTACTTTGATATTCACCATGCAGCTACAGATGTTTTTGAAAATGTTAGTGAAAGGGAATTAAATTTGGGGGCAGCAAACATGGCAGCGTTAATTTGGCTGGTGAGTGAATACGGATTGTAGAGAGTGAGATGTATGAAGTAAGAAGTTCGAAATAGGATATCATAAATTTTTTAATTCTTTAATATCAGGAATCCCGGTTCAGACAAAATATAACCGGCTTTTTATGCAGGTCAATATTTTCTTTCTTCCAATCTTCAATGGATCTTGTTTTAATGTATTCATTTTTTGAAGTGAGGTCACAAGCTATACAGAGCTGTGTTGAAGGCTTGCATGTTTTTAAAAGAATTTCCAGTAATTTATTATTACGGTATGGAGTTTCAATAAATATTTGGGTACATTTCTTTTTTCCTGATTCCTCCTCCAGCTCTTTAATTTTTAAAGCCCTTGGCTGAGAATCAATAGGTAAATAACCCACGAATTGAAATTGTTGCCCGTTCATTCCACTGCCCATAAGTGCTAATAATATGGAATTGGGGCCCACCAGGGGTTTTACAACTACATCCATTTGCTGTGCTGCATTCACTAAAATTTGCCCCGGATCTGCTATTCCCGGGCAGCCGGCCTCACTGATAATAGCAATATTTTTTTCCTCCAGAATTTTTTGTTTAAAAGTAGCCAGTTGCTCAGTTTCTGTCTTATGAATAGTAAACCACTCGTAATCATCAATTACAATTTGTTTGCAGATACTTTTTAAAAATCTTCTGGCCGTTCTTTCATTTTCTGCAAAAATTACTTTACAATCTTTTACTGCATTAATGATGTAAACCGGTATAGTTTCAATACTATCATCCGATAAAAAAGAAGGAATTAAATAGATAATGCTTTTAGATTTCATCATTTTTTTGAGGATGCAAACTTAATGTAGCGGCAATTACTGCATACGATGGCGCCAGGATCCATCCGATAATTGGTAAGGTATGCATTAAATAAAATACCATCCCGTTGCCGATTGCCAAACCTTTATGATGGCCAATAAAATCTATACTTTGGGGTATGGATAGTTTTCTCCGCTCACTGCTGTAATCCAGCATCGAGAAACCAAAATAATAGCACTCCACAAACAAAGCAAGCACAGGTGTTGCCCAACCTAGCAATGGAACAAAAGATAATATAAAAATTGATATCAGATAAACAGTTTGCCACAGTGTATTACGGATGGCTATCGCAATGCCCCGGATGACATCTTTTGCAAATTGTTTTAGATCGAAGGGATAGTCCTTTCCATTAATAATTGCTTCTGTTCTTTCACTTATGTATGCAAATACCGGCGAGCCCAGTATCAAAAACAAATATTTAAACCAGGAAAAATAAAATAAAAGTAAAATGAGTTGCAGTATTAATTGCCCGAAAATAAAAATAAAACGCAGCCAGGTATCCTGCTCTTTAACCATCAGGGCTTTTAATCCTGTTTTGGAAAAAACATAATCAATAACATCACCTGAGGAATGCCAGAAAAAATATATTCCGGCACAAAATAAAACCGCGTAAAAAATACCGGGAATGAAGATCCACTTCCACAGCCTGTTTTTTACAATAAACTGATGTGCTTTAAAATATGCCTGAATGGCTATGATAAGTTCCTTAAGCAATGCGTAGGCAGTTGGATTTGTTCAAACTTAAAAAAATTAATTCGTGTTTGGTGTTGCAGCAACACATTTAATATAAATTTATACGTTTGAAATACAGGATAGTAAATTATGAAACACCACAAATTACCGATCAGTTTTTATAAACGAAAAGATGTTGTAATGGTTGCCAGGGAATTGATAGGCAAAATTGTTGTAACAAACCTGGATGGGCTCATTACTTCAGGAAGAATAGTTGAGACAGAGGCATATGTTGCCCATATTGATAAAGCATCTCATTCATTTGGAGGCAGAAGAACGTTGAAAAATGAACACATGTATGCAACTGCCGGAACCGCCTACGTTTATATTTGTTATGGTATGCACCAGATGTTGAATGTTGTTACCAATGACAAAGATATTCCCGATGCAGTGCTGATAAGAGCAATTGAACCTTTGGAAGGAATTGATATAATGCTTAAACGAACTGGTAAACCAAAACTGGATTTTACATTAACCAGGGGGCCCGGTAATGTAGGCAAGGCTTTGGGAATCTTTAAAAAACATTCAGGATCGCATTTGCTGGATGAGGAAATTTATTTGGCAGACGATGGTTTTAAAATAAAAGATAACGAGATTGGTATCAGCAAACGCATTGGTGTAGAAAGCGCTTTTCCCGATTCTGAATTGCCATACCGTTTTTATATAAAGGGAAATAAATATGTTAGTGGGAAGAATAAGTAAGATAGTTATCGGGAATCGCGGAGACTCTCAGCGCAATCTTAATTAACTCTTTTCTCTGCGGTAAATATTATTTTAATATATCGACTATAGAACTGAACTCATACCCTTTTTTCTTCAATGAAATCAATAGCTCATCCAAACGATTGTAAAACTTATCTGTTCTTTTTGGATCAGTTCCAAAATGTATCAGTAACATAAATCCATTCAATCCATTTACATCCTTATTTTCTTTCTCAATAATTGATTGATAAATTTCTTCTGAACTTCTGTAATTCTTCATATCCGGCAAAGTATAATCAGCGGTACTTTTAGTGCCGGGCGAATAATTAATCAGTTGTATTCCCATTTGTTTTGTCCAGTTTGCAATCCTATCGTTATACCATTCATAAGGAGGTATAAAATATTTTATTGCTGAATGTTTTACTCCAAAGTTTTCTATTGCTTTTAAATTTGCAGTAAGGTCATTATTAAACTGGTCTTTTGTTACAAGAAGGCTGTCTCTACTTGTCCAGGAATTGTACAATAGATGCTGGTCGCTATGCGGACCTAAATAATGCCCTTGTTGTTTTAACTGTGCAATAATTTTTTTATAAACCGGATTATTGTAAAATCTTCCTGTAAAAAAGAAGGAAGCTTTGGCTTTGTGTTTTTGTAAAGTTTCAGTTATAACATTTGCCCCATCGCCAAATTCATCAGCAGTAAATACCAACGCAATTTGTTTTTTGTTTTGATTGCCACGAACAATAGCACCATTATCGTAAGAAACTTTCTTATCTAAAAACACTTCGGAGATCTTACCGCCAACTGGCGGAGGTGATTTAGAGGGGGCTTTTTCTTGGGGAGGGGATTTAGGTGAGGCTTCATTTTCCCTCGCCGCTAATAAATATATCAACGAAGCAGTTCCATCCATTGTCGGTTCATTAGTACTATAATCTCCATAATCATCATGGTATACCGCAACATTACTTTGAAATTCAGCATATTCATCTGTATCCTTTAGTGTGATACCAATAAGCCCTTTATAAATACTTTCGTAAACAGGGCCATCCACCAACCCTCCATTGATAGGATAATTTTTTAAGTGGGTAAAAGCAGAATGTGGATCAACAGGAGTATCGCCCCATGCTGGTAAACCATACACCATGCTGGTTCCCCATGGATTACAACCAAACAGCCAGTCAATATTTGCCTGTTCAAATTCCTCGAAAGTTTTGTCATTGGTTAATTCACGATACCAATAACATTGAATGGCAAATGATGTTGTAAGATTATTGCTGCACCATATAAAAGGAACACCTCTGTAAAATGCATTGTTCTTTGCTTTGTTCCAAACTTTTTCAATGCCTTGTTTGTAATAGCCTGTCAAACTATCTCTACCCCAAGTCTTAAGTTCTTTTGCCCTCTCGTAATGGCCAATATTAATGAACGGATACCATTGATAATGATTTGCAGTATCTGAACCTAACCATGGCGTAATTTTTTCTTCAACAATATTTATCATCCTTTCATTAGTAGGCAGATATTGAGAAATTGGAGAGTTAGTCCTTCTATTATACATATTTCTATTAGCTCTATCTAACATTATTGCAGCTAATTCCATATCGTCTTCCCAATTATCCTCTGCATATATGTAGGGAGATTTCACCGAAGCAGTTTGTGTTACACCATATTTTTTAAACGCATACACATATGCTGACCCGGCTTTTTCATATAACAGGTTAGAATAAAATGTATCAGCCTTATTAAATAATTCAAATCCTAATGAGAAAGCACTCGAAAACTTTGCTGCCGTAGAACTTGTCCCAGTTGTATTATTCATAAACTTTCCTCTTTGTTGTGGCTCACCACTTACAAAATAAACCGGTCGTTCATAACCTCTTCCATAAAAAGAATCTTCTTTAGGAATTCGCATTCCCCTGTGATCCCTGTCATCGGCAATTTGATTAAACATCCAATCATCTTTCGGATGCATTTTCAAAAGCCAGTCCAGCCCCCACTTTGCTTCATCCAATACATCGGCCGTCCCATTCCTTCCATCTAAGCCATTAGCCAGCTTTTCATCAATAAAAACATTTTTAAAATCCCTGTAAGCCATCAGTAAATGATATGTTGCATTTGCTGATGTTGTGGAGTATTGTAAATAATCACTTGCATCATGCCAGCCGCCTACAACATCAATACGGGTGCTGTCTTTTATACCTGCTTTCTCTCCATACAAAACATATCCATCATGTGTATGGCAACTATCTTTTAAATATGGATTAAAACCCGTTCGCTGTTGACGCATATATTGCAAACAAAAATCCGCAGCACCTTTATAAACATCTTTGTTTATTGTAAAAAAAGGAGAAATTGCTTTACCCGCTTTCAAATAATAAACGCCCGGTTTTTTAAAGGAAGAAAAATTTAAACGGTATGTATTTTTAAAAGGTCCGTATGCACCAAAACTTTTCCCTGCATTACTTTGGTAAACGATTTTTTTTGTTGCTGAATCTATCAAGGAAAAATTTGTGATGGCAGTTTCTTCCTTACTGCACCATACAGCAACTTTAACTCCCGGGGGAGTGTAGCCAAGCTGATTTATTCTTATCCATGCTTTGCTATTTTCATTTTTTTTAGAAAAAGCAAAAATAAAAATCATAACCAAAATGAAAGCCGATACCGAAATTATTTTATTCATAAAATATTCTATTGAAAATGGCCAGTAATAAAAGTAGCTAAATACTACATCTTCTTTTATCATCTATGTAAAAGATTTTTAATTTTGGATTATGGCAGAAAAAGAAAAACTACGGTTAGATAAATACCTGTGGGCAATACGGCTTTTTAAAACACGAAGCCTTGCTGCGGATGCCTGCGGGGGTAATAAAGTAAAATGCAAGGGTGTGAATATGAAAGCTGCCAAAATTGTAAAGATTGGTGACCAATATGAAATAAAAACAGAAGCAAAAAATTGGCTGATAGAAGTAGCAGGGCTATTGCATAAACGTGTACAATATGCAGAGGCTATACATTATTATATTGATCTAACCCCTGAAGAAGAGAAAGAAAAAGTAAAGGAAACTGCATTTGTGTTTCAAACAGGCAAAAGACAAAGTAAACAGGGAAGGCCAACAAAAAAACAGAAAAGAGATCTGGAAAATTTTATAAGCCCCCTCTAAATCTCCCCCGCCAGCTGGCGGGGAGACTTGCTAGCTCACAAAGCCGTTTCTTCTGAAATTGCCAAAATAACTGGCGTGCATACAGCAATTTTCTATTAGTAAGTTTGCAAAATGAAAATCGATATTATTTCCGTTGTTCCTGATTTAATGGAGAGTTTTTTTTCTCATTCTATTTTAAAAAGAGCAAAAGAAAAGGGCCTTCTCCAGGTCAATCTCATTAACTTAAGAGAACATACCACATACAAGCATGGCCAGGTAGATGATTATCAGTTTGGAGGCGGTGCAGGTTTAGTAATGATGGTGGAGCCATTGGTAAATGCAATTGAGAGCCTGCAAAAAAATACCGTGTATGATGAGGTGATATTTTTATCACCAGATGGAGAAAATTTTGATCAGAGAATGGCCAATAAACTTTCACTTAAAAATAATCTGCTGTTGATCTGCGGGCATTACAAGGGCATTGACCAAAGAGTGCGGGATCATTTTATTTCCAAAGAAATTTCCATAGGCGATTATGTTTTGAGCGGGGGAGAATTGGGTGCTGCTGTTATTGTTGATGCAGTAGGCCGATTAATTCCCGGCGTTTTGAATGATGAAACATCAGCATTAACGGATAGTTACCAGGATGATTTATTAGCACCACCGGTGTACACCAGGCCCGAAGACTTTCGGGGATGGAAAGTGCCTGCTGTTTTATTAAGCGGTAATCATGCTGCTATTGAAGTTTGGCGCAACCAGGAATCTCTGAAAAGGACACAGGAGAGACGGCCTAATATGTTGGAATAAGGCCTCACCCTCCTTCTCCCTCTCCAATAGAGTGGGAGCGGTGCTTCATCACAATAACAAACATTCCAACTCCCACATCCGCAAAAGAATCTCTAATCAGCAAATGCTTTATTATTGATTGGTATAGCAGCTAAATTTGGAAGAAATAATGTTGAGAGATTTACCGAAATGCTGCCTCCTCTCTTTTGGAGAGGAGGTCAGAGTCGTGAGGCCTTATTTCACTCCAATTACCGGCAATGCTTTTTGCCTGATTGCATCATTAAAAGCCGGTACGTCTTTTTCTTTTACCGATTTTAATTTATTCAATTCCCTGTCTATTTGCGAGGCAAGTTCTTCATATACTTCCCTGGATTGTTTGCTGGGTGCAAAATTGCCGCTGTTGGCAGCATCAAATACCCCGGATAATTTATCATTAAGTTTTATCGGATAATTTAAAACATCCTGGCCGCTTTTAGCTTTTGTTTGATAGAGTGTTTCTTCAATGGAAGTAAGCTTTTTATTTATACTATCTGCCGATTGCTTTATTTCTTTGGGAACGTCTTTGCCCTGTAAGGTGATAAAAGAATTGATCTGGGTGCGTAATGCCCTGATATCTTTTATTGCTTTTTGTGTTTCATTAAATTTATTTATTACCGTTTGCAGAAATATATTTTGTTGCTCATAATCCTGCTGCGTTATTTTATAATTTGGGTCAGCCTTAACAGTAAATGGAACTTCAGCAGAATCCTTTCCTAATTTAAAACGTGCAAAATAATTTCCGGGAGGCGCTATTATCCCCGCAGGTACGCCATTCCATAATATCATACCTTCTATTTTTTCAGCTTCCGGATATCGAAGATCCCACACAAACACATTCATCCCTCTATTCACATCTATTTTGGCATTGTTCTCTTTAGCATCCGTTGCGAATGTTTTTATTAATTTATGATCTCTGTCAAAAATGGTAACGTACGCTTTAGCCGAATCAGGAACATCTTTTACATAATAATTAAATACAACACCCGCAGGCGGATTGGCCCCGGTATTTTTGGGAGCGCCAAAAGATGCTGCAAATGGACTACCCTGCATGCGATAAGAAGGGTAAACATCAAATACATGAATACTTTTATTAGAAATCGATGGATTTAATTGCTGCACAACACTCAGATCATCAATTACCCAAAAAGCACGGCCCTGTGTTGCAACTATCAAATCATTTTCCTTAATAGTTAAATCAGTTATGGGGACAACAGGTAAATTTTGTTGAAACGGCTTCCATGTACCACCATCATTAAAAGACATATACATTCCATATTCAGTCCCCGCATACAATAATCCAGGGCGTTTTTTATCTGCCCTCATCACTCTTGTAAAATGCAATTTGTTTATTCCATCTGTAATTTTTTTCCAACTTTTTCCATAGTCCTCTGTCTTAAAAATGTAAGGGGCAAAATCATCACTTTTATATCTTGTACCGGTAATATATGCAGCACCTTTTTTAAACGGATCCGTATCAATAGCATTCCACATCATCCACTTTGGTATGCCGGCCGGTGTAACATTATCCCAATTTTTACCTCCATCACGGCTTACATGTACCAAACCATCATCACTGCCTGTCCACAACAAATCTTTTTCATACGGGGATTCTGTCGCGGTAAAAATAGTGGAGTAATATTCAACAGATGTATTATCCTGTGTTATAGGCCCTCCGCTTGATTTTTGTTTGCTTTTATCATTAGTTGTAAGGTCAGGTGATATTTGTTCCCAACTGCTGCCTTCATTTTCTGAAGCAAATAATGCATTGCCGGCAGTATATAATTTTTTTGGATTATGCGGTGAAAAGAAAATTGGGAAATTCCATTGAAAACGAAATTTTAAAACATCGGCACCTGCACCCATCGGGTTATCAGGCCAAACAGAAATAGCACGGTTCTCTCCTGTTTTATGATCTAACCTGGAAAGGTAACCGCCATAATTACCGCCATAAACAATATCAGGATTGGTAGGGTCAGCAACCACATAACCACTTTCACTGCCCGCTGTAGATTCCCAATCCCTGTCTGTAATGCCTGCGCCTGTAGTTCTGCTTTTTATTCTTATAGTAGAATTATCCTGTTGGGCTCCCAGTATGCGATAAGGAAAGGAATTATCTGTTGACACTCTGTAAATCTGAGCAGTTGGCTGGTTCATATAGGTGCTCCAGTTTTCACCGCCATCAAAGCTTACCTGTCCTCCACCATCATCCGCAACAATCATTCTGTTAGAATCCTCGGGGTCAATCCAAAGGTCATGGTGATCACTATGCGGTGTACGTATGGCTGTAAATGTTTTGCCTCCATCTTTACTTCGCATAAAACCTACATTGGGTGCATAAACTGTATTTTCATTTTTAGGGTCAACAAAAACTTTTGTATAATACCATGCCCGTTGCCTGATATTATTATCATTACTTGTAAGCACCCATGTTTCCCCACCATCATTGGAAACAAACATTCCGCCATTTGCGTTTTCTAAAATTGTATAAACTTTATCGGGATTAGATGGTGCAACTGATACACCCACAATCCCCCATACACCTTTGGGTAAACCTTTTTTTGAAGAAATATTTTTCCATGTTTCTCCACCATCAGTACTCTACCAAAGCGCTCATTAAATGTAGAGATAATTTCTCCAGACATACTTAAAAATATTCAGTGGCAATTAGACATTGCCGGTCCACTAGTTGATTA
>MWVW01000371.1_pt1 | contig 10362 bp, 14 predicted proteins | sample 1047191 | NCBI WGS metagenome assembly MWVW01 (sample SAMN06349985, study PRJNA376086) | soil metagenome | isolation source: MtG22-5 sample Antarctic (ecotone) | place: Antarctica
GCCTGTTGAAAAACTCCCCGACACCCGCTCGTGACCCCCGATTCGGCTCCAAAATCGGCCGTTCGGGAGCTCTGGAGCCGACCCAAGTGCCCATAAGCGTCCCCGAGTAGGGTTTTTCAACAGGCTGTCTCCTTCCACGCACTTAGGTGCATAGGGGCATAAGGAAGGGCCGCAGCCCCGTAGGACTCGACCCTTCCCGCGCGCTCTCCCCCTTTTACTGCGAGGTCGGCTTGTATCGTTACTATCCGGGATTCAAACCTTCGAAGAAGCTCTGCGGGATGGAGTTGAAGAATGCCTCTTCAGAAGCCAGGCCAATGAACTCCCTCTCGCAGTCGGGGGCGACCACATCTGCTCTGTCGGCGAGCACCCGGTCGAAGCCGCCGCCGCAAGTCACCACGTCCTTGCCAGCGGGCTTGTTGAGGACCTCTATCACGTCGTTGCCGTCTCCTCCGGAGAGGGTGTCCTTCGCTGCGGGGGTTACGAATTCGCCACCCAGCATCAAGTCGTTACCGTCCCCGCCCACCACGTTGTCGGAGCCAAGACCGCCTAGAACGGCATCGTTGCCGTCCCCGCCCACCAGGTTCTTGTGGCCTCCTAAGGGTTGTGCGCGGCTGCCGCCGAAGACTATATCCTTGCCAGGTCCGCCTAGCAGGGTGTCGTCGCCTGCTAGGGCCAAGAGTATGTCGTCGCCGCCTTTACCCAAGAGGTTGTCGTCCCCGTTGGTTCCCCTGAGGGTGTCCGGGCCGTTAGTGCCTATCTTGGTAACCGCCAGTGCCACCCCGCTTGCCACCACCAACGCTAAGGCCATCGCCGCCAACAAGAGGACGAGTCTTCTCATCCTTCGCTCCTTTCCTTGAGGCGGGCACTCGTCCCGCCTTTACACGCAACGAATGCAGCATAGGCCGGAGGCGTGGTGGGCGTATCCCCCGAATGAACTATCTTTGGAATATTTGTAGCGACGCGAACTTCGGAGAACCCCCTCAGCGCGAAGTTCGCAGAACATGGTCCTGCCCCGGTCCTGTCGGCCTGCCTCTACGAGGGCCGATAATACCTCCAGGAGGTATTACGCGGTTCTTATGTACGCCAGGCCACGAAGCTCCCTGTTCTGTACATAAGAACCGCGCCGCATAGGACCGGGGGAAAGCCTAGAGGCTTCCCTTGACCTTCGCGCACGTGCTCGTTTACAATCGCCCGTAAGCCACGACGGAGGTGCGGATGGAGCGCATAAGGCAACTGAGGACGAAGCGCGGGCTGAGCCAGGCCAAGCTCGCCGTCAGGGCGGACATGGACCCGGCGACGCTGAACCGCCTGGAGCAGGGGAAGGGCAACCCCAACCTGCGGACCCTTGAGCGGGTCGCGGACGCGCTGGAGATCGAGGTGGCCGACCTGTTCCCAAAAGTCCAAGCCCCGCTGCCGCTTGAGGAGGCGGGCCTCGCGGGGTCAACCCCTGTTGTGACGGCCGACCTCACCAGCGCAGCCATTGCAGTGCCGGCCGAAGCCATGGCCGACGCTCAGGAGGAGGCGACCCACGCCGCACTAGGACTCTCCGAGCGTGACCTCGACGATATCGTCGCCGTCTTTCGTGGTCGAGAAGAGGAGTACCGGGCCGCCCTGGAGAAGCCCGGCGAAGCTGAGGGGGTAGAGCTGGACGCGGCCCGCAAGCGCTACGCCCTGGCGCTGGAAGCGCTGGTCGAGCGAAGGGCCGTCGGGGGCCGCGTAGGGCCCGTCTTGCGCCAGGCCCTCCCTGAGGCGCTACGGGTCGCAGAGGGAGGTCGTAGAACCTCTAGTGAAGAGAGCCGCACCGGATGATCCCTCGCGCACCGATCCTCGGAGAAAGAAAAAGGGGAGGGCCCAAAGCCTCCCCCAAAGTAAGCAACAACCCCACACCGTTTTTGAGAGGAGTTGCCAAGCCATGATACCCGACGCCGTGACAACTCGCGCGGCCAGTCGCGCAGGCATAGGAGTCGAACCCTCTACCCCGGGTTCAGCCCAGGGTCCTGATCGCTCCGGGATAACGCACCTCGCGCTCCAAGCCGCCGCAGCCGGGCGGGCCGTCGTTCCGCTCCAGGGCAAGGTCCCGCTGACCGCCCACGGGGTACACGACGCCAGCCGGGACCCCTCCAAGGTTACGGCCATGTTCAACGCCGCGCCGGATGCCACCGGCTACGGCATCGCGGCGGGCGCGGCCTCCGGGCGGGCCATGGTGGACGTTGACGGCCCGGAGGCCCTGGCCGAAGCGGAGAGGCTGGGGTTTACGAGCGGCTACGTCGTCAAGACCGGGCGGCCGGAGGGCGGCTATCACCTGTACTTCTCGATCCCGGAGGGCGTCGCGGTCAAGAGCCGCACCCTAGCGCCGGGATTGGAGCTAAAGGCGGAAGGCTGCTACGTCGTGGGGCCGGGCAGCAGGCACCCGTCCGGGGCCTACTACCGCGTGGTCCGGGACGGGGAGCCATCGTCCGCCCCGGCGTGGCTCCTGGAGCCGCCTGAGGCCCTTAGAGGGCAAGCCATCCCGCCGCGTGAAGGGCAGGCCCACGGCTTATCCGCTGCGGTCAGAATCGACGCGGCGGGGCCGCCGATACCGGAGGGCGGGCGCAACCTGGAGCTGACCCGTGTCGCCGGGCGCTTGCACGACGGCCGCGACCTGGAGGGCCTGGTCCGCGATCTTTCGGCCGTCAACGACGCCCGATGCTCGCCGCCGGTCCCGGAGGAGGAGGTTACGAAGATCGCGGCGTCGATCTACAGGCGGACGCCCTGCAACCCCGCGCCAGCCGTCACGCCGCGTGTGCTGGCCGCCGTCGAGCGCCTGGAGGCCATCGAGCGCCCGATCCGGGGCATCGCGGGCGCGTCGGGCTGGAGCATCTACCGGGCGGGGCTGGCCGCCCTGCGGGAGCTTGGCCGCGAACACCCGGAGGGCGTCACCCTTAGCATGGACGTACGGACGTGGGCGCAACGGGCCGGGACCGGCCGGGCTACGGTCTCGCGGTTTATCCGCCGGTCGCCGCTAGTCCGCGTGATCCGGCGCGGGTCGGGGCGCAAGAGCGGGGCCGTGCTGTTCGTGGTTCCGAGCGAAGCTAATGCCCGCGAAGCGATAGGGCATAAAGTGGGACACTCATCCACTCGGGGAGTAACTAAAGAACACACAACGCCCGCTAGTGTCTCACCTAGTGCCCTATCGAGGACACTGGAGCGGCTGCGATGGGGACCGGGGCGCATCGGGAAGAGCCGGGCGGCCCTGCTAGCCTCCGTGGTCGAATGTTCCGGGGTTATGACCCGCTCCGAGATAGCAGCTTCGCTGGGCCGCAAACCCGAATCTCTCCGCGCCCCGCTCCGCTGGCTTGTGGATGCCGGTCTGCTGGAGCGCGTCGGGCATGGTGTCTACGCGCTTCCCGCAGATTTCGCCCGTCGGGTAGAGGACGCCCGCGAGGCGGGCCGCGAGCCGGAGGCCGACCGCCTCCAGATAGCCCGGCATGAGCGCGAGCGGGACGGCTGGCGGCGTCGCAACGAACCCCGAGCGGACCGGGGCCCAACCTCGCGCGAGATGCGAGAGCAACGCGAGAGCTACCCAGAGCGCCGCCGGGCGGCCATCGGGCGGGCCATAGCGCGGCTGTTCGGGGAGCGCCCGGAGTACCGCGGCCGGAGGGTCGGGCAGATCACAGCGCGCCTGGTCCACTACATCGGCCCGGACTTCCCTCGCGGGACGCTCGGAGCGCCCAAGGACCTGGAGGTCTCAGCCATCCTCGACGGCGTCGTGGTAGGGGCAGCATGAGCACTAGAGCCAGGGACACCAAGGTCTCGCCGCGAGATGCCCACGAGGAGCGGGTCCTGCGGGCCACCGACAGGGCCCTCGCGATGGCGCGCACCGCCCCGCTCAAGGTGCGCTCCGTCCTGGGGCTCCTTGAAGACGTAGGACCCCTCCCCCAGTACGCCGATCAGGAGCGCCGCCCCGCGAACCGCGGCCGGCTGTACTACGCGGTGCGCCTGGCCAACCTCTCCGAGGGCGAGCGGGCCGCGCTGCTGGACATAGCCCAGTCGGCACAACTGACCGACCGCTACGCTGCCCACCTGGTCAGGAGGCTAGAACGGTGAAGCAAAAACCGATGGTGCTGGGTGTTCCTCCGAGGGGCCCGGCGAAGCTAACCGGTCCAACCGGGCCAGCTCCGCTGGAGCTACCCTCGGGGGGGAGGGGGGACCGTTGAGCCGCCGATGTGCCGGGTTCAAGCGGGATGGCACCCGTTGTTCGGCGACCGTTACCGGACCGTCCGACTACTGTTGGCACCACGACGAGGCCCACGCCGCCGAGCGTAAGAGGCTCGCCAGCCGGGCCGGTCGGGGCTCCGGTCGGGGCGGCCCTACCGGCTCCGGCTCCGGGGAGATCGCCGGTCTTAAGGCCCAACTGCAGGCGATCGCCGACGGCGTGCTCGATGGCAGCGTCCTCCAGGGCCGGGGGGCCGTCGGCGTGCAATGCCTGAACGCCCTGGCGCGCGTGTTGGAGTTGGAGAGGCGCTGGAAGGAGCTCGGAGAGGTCGAGGCGCGTTTGAGCCGCCTGGAGGAGCGCCTGGAGCGCCCGAGCGCCGCCAGCTCCGCTACACGGAGGGTCTCGTGAGCGGGCTCAGGCCGTCTGCGGCCATCCGGGCGGCGCGCCTGGAGGAGAAGGCCGCCAAGCGCGAACTCCAGGCGGGCGGGGGTCTCACCGCTCCAGAGCTTTGGTGGGACCGGGCCGTCGCGATGGCGCCCGCAGAGGAGGTCGAGGAGCTCCACCGTCTGTGCGACCTTTCCCAGGAGCTAGCACCCTCGACCTCCGAGCTCCTGGAGGTGCTGCTGCGGATTTGGAAGCTTCGCGAGACGATCCAGTACCGCAGTTCCCCCACCCTGGCCTTGGTCTTCCGCGAGGCCAGGGACCTCCCCCTCCGCGGGTTGCGCCACGCGGAGGCGGATGCGACCGCGGCGGAAAAGCAGGGCCCCACGGGGGGCCGTCGGATCGGCGGTCGCGCGGAGATGCTTGTGAAGCTCTGCATCCGCCGTGGGCACGCGATCCGGTACTCCGGGCTGGAACCCCTCGCCGACTTGGACCGGGGGACCGCGGCCCTGGTCGTGCTCCTGGAGGCCGTAGAGAGCGGCGACCTGGAGCGGGCGCTGGAGCTCGCCCTCCGCCACGATCCCGTAAGCGAACCCAACCCCAACGAAGGGAGATAACATGATTTTTGGAACCGAGCACGACGGCGGCGACTATGTCGACCTGGTCGGGGGCCACGGCCACCCGAGGGCGGATGTCCGGGGCATCGGCCTCTCCGGGCTGCTGGAGGACTACCGGAGCGACCTGGCCCGGCGCTCCGCGGACCTGGCCGCGATCGACCCCGGAGAGGGCCAGCGCGGGGGGACCGGGGGGTGTAGGGTGCCCACGTGGACGAAGGGGATAGACGGGGGATAGCCGCCGGGCTGGACAGGGTGACGATACAGGAGGCCGCCCGTAGGTTGGGCGTCTCCGAGGGCGCCGTCCGCAAACGGGTGACGCGGGGCACCCTGCGCCATGACAAGGCTCCGAATGGGCGGGTGTTCGTCTACCTGGATGCCGGGGATAGACGGGGGGTAGACGACGGGCAGGACGCGGGGGTAGACCCTCACAACACCGCGCTCATATCCCGTTTGGAGGGCGAGGTGGAGTTCCTGCGGGACCAGGTGCGGCGCCAGCAAGAGATAATCGCGCAACAGGCCGTGACCATGCGGCAGCTCTCCGCGGCCCCTGAGGAGGTGCCAGAAAGTCCCGAGGACCCCAACCCCACCGACACCACCCCGCCCTCCGGAGAGACCCAGACGGCCACACAGCCTCCTCAGGGCGGAGGCCTGCGCGGCTTGCGGCGGCGCATCCTCGGATGGTAGGAGTTTTCTTATGTGGGAACCTCGCAGGGGGTTGTACATAAGAAACGGTGCCGGTCTGCTGGTGAGGCTGTCTGGGCACCTGGACGATTCAGGAAGGCGCATATCCATCCATCGTGCAAATTCCTGTCGCGGCCGGTCCGGCGGAGGGGGGTCCGAAGCGGGGGTTTATGGCCCGATCGGGCCGGGGCCATGCACCATCCTGCATGCGGACTTCGGAGAATACTCCTTCCACGCACTCCGGTGCATAAAGCATGGAAGGAGGGCCTACTCGTCGTGCCTAACCTGTATGAGGGCTGCGCTCCTGTCCTGGGGTTTCGCATCGGGGCGTAGCCACAAAGAGACGTACTCGGGCTGCACGGTCCTCCTCGCTACCCCCACCAGGTCGCCGCTTAAGGCATCCAGGTCCGTCTCGTCGCGTAACCGAGCGTTGAAGGCGGCAAGAGTCTTCGCGGCATCGTACTTCCTCCTGTAGAAGCGACGATCCACGACCGACTGGATGCGGCGTCTCAGGGGGTTGAACAGGGCGGCGATCAGGAGGGTTGAGGCCACCACCGCCAGGGTTGACCGCTCGCCTGTGAGAATCACGAACAGCCGCTGCAACACGACGATGCCGCCGAAGTAGAGAAGGACGAGCGTGACCGTGAGCGAACCGTAGGCGAGGGTGCGGTTTATAAGGAGGTCGATGTCGTAGAGGCGGTACTTGAGGACGGCGAAGCCCATGGCCACGGGGACGCTAGCGAAGCTCAGCATGATCACATACTGCAGGAGCCCAAACCATAACGGTGGCGTACTCCCGCCACCCTCTGGTGTAAAGAACTCCGGTGCGAAGATGATCACGCTGAGTATGGTGCCCAGGAATGCCAGCCCTACGAAAGAGGCGGCAAATGCTATCCACTTTATCTGCTCTCGTACTTCTCCTCCAGAATGCCGGTAACGTAAGATCAGGCTTACCGCTGAAGCGAAGCTGCATACAGCCAACACAAGAAGAAGGACAATACTTGCATCCACCAACCAAGAAGCTCCCTCTAGTCCGAGTGGGTTGCGCATCCCTTCAAACTCGATCAATGGTCCAGGGGTGAAGAGCCCGGTTGCGCTCATTAAGACGATCACCGCCCCAGAGAGCCACCCCAGGGGACGCCACCTGCTTGAGGGGAGCTTCCCATCGGGGAACAGCAGGAGCAGGTAGGTGCTGAGCAATCCCACGGGCAACACCCACATCCACTGGGTCAGCGCGGCGGTTATTACCACGAACGGGACCGAGCCGGGCCTGGCAATACCGTACGCTATGTATCCACCGCTCAGGAAGGTGAACACCCACAAGAAGCCGACAGAGATGCAGATCCATCCTATGGGGTTGTGGGGACGCCTTGAGGCTATCAAGGCTCCAACTAGGGGGAAGGTGAGGAAGGGTACGTTGAACAACACCAACCGGAGGTCGGCGGCACCGCTGGTGCCGTGAGCCTCCTGCGCTGAACGGGCGAGGAGATACAGCGCGACGCTGGCTATGAACATGGCCAAGGAGAGCGCGGCGAGCGCCCACGCAAGCCAAGCGCCGGTGCGAGAGCGCATCCCACCGACTCCTCGATCCTGTCCGCTTGCGCCTTGTGTCACAACACCACTTTACCGGAAGGTCGTCTCCCAAACGTTACTACAAACGTTACGAAGAAGGGAATCCGGCGCAATCTTCAGTGAACCCCCTACAGGCGAACTTCCGAGAACTCTCCAGCCTGTTGAAAAACTCCCCGACACCCGCTCGTGACCCCCGATTCGGCTCCAAAATCGGCCGTTCGGGAGCTCTGGAGCCGACCCAAGTGCCCATAAGCGTCCCCGAGTAGGGTTTTTCAACAGGCTGGAGCCTTCCACGCACTCGGGTGAATAAGACAAGAAGTGCAAGAATAGGGGCCGGGGCTTCGCGACGGTAACACCAGGGAAGGCGGCGAGTACGAAAGAAAGCTCCTTGACGTCCTCGGCTTTCCGCCGATGGGGTGGGGCGGGGGCCGCTCTGGGCGGGGCGCTGTTCGCCGTGTGGGGCTACCTCCACGGCAACATAGCGCTCTCCTCCGGTCCCGTAGTCGTGGCCGCAATGGACCTCCTCATCGATACTCTCTTGTTGGTGGGAGTGGTGGGGTTGTGCGCCTGGTGGTGGGAGGGGCGACCGGGCTGGCTTGGGGCGGTGGGCTTCGTGTTGTGCTTCGCCGGAGCGGGGCTGGACGTGGCGCACGGCATCCACGCTTTCGTAATCGCCAGCGGCATCGCGGAGCCGGCTCCTTGGTACGTCTTTGTCCGGGCGGTGCTTGGCTTGCCGGCCTACGTGTTCGGCCGGTTTCCCATGCTGCCCGTCGGGATGGTCGCCGTAGGCATAGGTTCTATCCGGTCGGGAGCGTTGGGAGGCTGGGGCATCCTGCCGCTCGCCGTGGGGTTGCTAGGCGGGGCTTACCAGCTCACCGACGCAGGCGGCGTCTTCGAGACGGGTTTCGCTCACGTACTGTTCGGGGCGGGTTACAGTTTCGGTTGGGTCTTTCTGGGCGGCCTACTCTGGATGCAAGGCACAGCAACGAAGGCCTACACCTCGCGACGGTAGGGCTTCTCCTACCGGCTTTCTTCGACGGGCTTCGCGAAACTCGGTACACACGAGGTTCCGAGAATACCTAACAGGCGGACTTCTTAGAACCCCCTCGGCGAGAAGTTCGGAGAATGAGCCTTCCACGCACTCGGATGAATGTGTATAGGAGCCGGAGCCTGGTGACTAGGACCCCGGCCCGAAAATGATGCGACTCGTCGCTAACGCCCCCTAGGGGTGAGGAAGGCCTCCACTGTGACTATGAAAGTGATCGTCTCTCCGGTCTCCGGATCCACGAACGACTGCGGGGCGGTCTCGCAGGTTATGAGGTCTCTCTGGAGACCCTTCTTCTTGCCTTTGCCGACTGGTTCGGTTTCCGAGAAGAGTACCTCGCCGGTGTCCGGATCTATGGCCGTAAAGGTGAACTCTACGGGGATGATATTTCGGGTGCTGCCCACTATGTGACCCGGGAGGCCGCCGGCGACCACGACCGTGTAGGTCTGGCCGTTGCTGCACGTTATCGGGAAGACCTCGGCGTTCTTGCTGTTGATCGGATCTGCTGCGGCTATACCACTACCGAGAACAGCCATGATCATAGCTACCGCCAAGACCAGCGCAATGCGCTTCACTGCGAGTGCTCCTTTCGTTTGGGTTGCTTGCTCCCCCACCCTACCTCTTGCGAGCTTTGGATCAGTCTCACCTCCTTCTCGTAGCGGCAGGGCTATATGCCTCACGCCGCGCCTCGGCTAACGTAGCCAAGTATGGAGGAAGGCAAGATGCGGGCATATCACTCAAATGGACTAGATTTCGAGACGTTTTCGGGGAACTTCTTAGAAACCCCTCGGGGCGAAGTTCGCGGAACAACCCTTCCACGCACTCGGGTGAATAGGCCTCGCAGGTGCGCCAAACTGGCCTCGGTGCCATGATTCACTTGGTAGTACTTCAGCAGGAAGAAGGTGTACCGTGTCGCTCGCACGCCTGGTCAGCTTGGCAGGTCCCGTCAGCGTGGTGGCCGCGGCTCTCATCGTCTTCACCGAGATCGTCGGGTTCATCGTTGGCGAAGCCCAAACTGGTCCCATTGCTGTTACCAATGGCGTGGTGCGGGTCTTCGCCTTCTTCCTGCTCTTGCTCGGCTTGGTCGGTCTCTACGCCCACCAGTCGGAGGGTGCGGGTAGGCTCGGGCTTGTTGGGTTCCTTTTGGCGTTCTTGGGCACGATGCTCCTTGCAGGAGACCTCTGGTTCGAGGCCTTCGCTTTTCCGTATCTGTTGGAGGTGGTGCCAGAGGTGCTCAAAGGAGGCAGCCCCGGCGGCACGTTGATAGCGGGCGCGGGTGTCTCGTTTCTAACCTTCAACACAGGCTGGTTGTTGTTCGGCATCGCCAGCTTTAGGTCACGCGTGTTCCCGCGTGTGGCGACGATTGTGCTCGTCGTTGGGGCGCTTATCTGTTACCCCTCGCCGCTTTACCCGCCGAAGCTGGTGGTACTGGCTGCGGCTGTCGGGTGGATGGGCTTACACCTCTCAACGCATAGGGGGGCGCCAGTCGAGCAGACATCTCGTGTGAGTTGAACTTCCGAGAATCCTTACACGCGAACTTCCGAGAACCCCCTCAGGGCGAAGTTCGGAGAAAGTCCCTTCTAGGCACTCCGGTGAATAGGGACAAGAAGAAGGGCCGGGCTAGAGTAGCCCCGACCCTTCCACGCGCTAGCCTAAGGTACGGTTACTACCTTACGCGTTGCTTAGAACTGACCCGGAGGGCACTTGCCGCTGCCAGTACCAGCGCACTCATCGGAGCTTGTTGGCTTATTACCGTCGTTGCCCTGACCCGTGGTGGTGGTGGTGTCGGTGAAATTGGGGTTCTTGCCCTCCACCACGATCACACACTCGACCTGGCCCCCACCGGTCCGCATGTACGTGCCGCCCTGAGC
>MWVW01000372.1_pt1 | contig 10343 bp, 6 predicted proteins | sample 1047191 | NCBI WGS metagenome assembly MWVW01 (sample SAMN06349985, study PRJNA376086) | soil metagenome | isolation source: MtG22-5 sample Antarctic (ecotone) | place: Antarctica
CTTCTGTGTGGCGGAATTGCAGCGAAAAGCGGGACTGATGTTTATAGCAAGCAAATAGCCGGTGTGCAATAAAACAAATTACGCTATGTTTTTCTAAAAAGCCATTTGGTCATTTCTTTAAATGTTACCTTTTTGCCATACAACAAAATTCCGGTCCGGTAAATTTTAGCTGCAAGCATGGTAGTTAAAATAAATCCGGCAATTAATGATGCCATAGAAAGCGCTAACTGCCAAAAAGGAACTCCGGAGGGTATCCTTGCCATCATTACAATAGGTGATGAAAAAGGAATAATACTAGACCAAACGGCAATTGGCGTATCCGGCTTTGCAGCGGCTGATGTCATTATTACAAAAGATAAAATTATAGGCATTGTAATAGGAAGCATTAATGATTGCGCTTCCTGCGGGTCTTCATTAACTACGCTTCCAACAGCTGCAAATAATGCGGCATAAAATAAATACCCACCTATAAAATAAAATAAAAAACAGGGAATGATCAAAGCCCAGTTAGCCTGTAACATGGTATTTTTTGCACTTAATATATTTAAGGCAACTGTATTGTTTGCTGATGAGCCCATAGCATCATTTGCGCTTTGTGCCTGCTGTAATGTATCAGGCGATAAAAATGCCGAAAATGCTGATGACAATACAATTATTAAAACAAACCATATTAATAATTGGGTAAGTCCTACTGCCGCAATACCGATAATTTTTCCTGTCATTAACTGAAAAGGCCTTACAGAACTGATTATTACTTCTGCAATACGATTCATTTTTTCTTCCATTACCCCCCGCATAACAGCAGCACCATAAATAAACAAGGTTATATAAATAAGAATACCACTGCCAAACCCAATTCCATAAGCTAATCCTGAATTAGCCTGTTGAGTGGTATTTCCTTTTTTTACAACCGGGCTGAATTTATAAGTTTCACTTTCATCAAGTTTATTAATGGAATCCAATATTTTTTTATCAATTTTTTTTTCAAGAAAAGCACGATTTTTAATTGCGAAATTAATCTGGTCGGTTATCCTGTCCTCTGTAGTGAAGCCTAAAGGTTTGTCAGAGATAAGCGTTATAGAATCCTGTGCAGAATCAAAATTTAATGGAATATTTAAAACTGCGGAATAGCCTTTTTCTTTAAAATTATTTGAATTAACACCTGCAGGATATTCATATTTTATGACCTTATCACTTTCAAAGCTATTTTTAAAAATCCCATTTTTATCGTTTACTGCAATCGTATACTTATTCTCACCTTTAATTGACAAATAGGTAGAGGCAGCAATAAATCCTATAAAAAATAAAGGCAACAATATCGTTGATAGTATAAATGTCTTGTTCCTGACTCTTGTAAAATATTCCCGCTTAATAATCAGCCAAACCTTGCTCATGCTTTTTAATTCGTTTATATGTTTATCGGTTAAATTGTTTATTGGTTAAGAATTTTTAAAATTTAACCTCTTTACGCATTTGATTTATTTACTTTAGACTTTTTAACAATTAACCAATTAACTTATTTAGCCATTTACACCTTTTGAAACTGTCTTGTTGCTTCAGTATCATTCACCTGTTTAATAAATATGTCATTTAATGAAGGCAAAATCTCATTAAACGAAACAATGCTGGCATTTTGTTTCAAAAAATTATTTAAAACAGATGCCGGCTTATATCCATCTTTAATTTTTACCACCAGCGAATTATTTTCTTCATGAACAACTTCAAACTCAGTACTGCTATATGTTGCAGGTAATTCCTCAAATCCTATTCTGAATAAATTTTCTTTAAAATCCTGCTTAATCTGTTTTACTGTTCCGTCTAAGATTTTTTTTCCCTTATTTACCAATACAATATGATCGCAAATTTCTTCCACCTGCTCCATCCTGTGTGTGCTGAAAATAATTGTGGTACCCTTTTTCGCAAGATTAAAAATTTCATCTTTAATTAAGTTACTGTTTACCGGATCAAGGCCACTAAATGGTTCATCCAGAATTAATAAAGGAGGCTCATGTAATACAGTAATTACAAATTGTAATTTCTGACTCATTCCTTTACTTAGATCTTCAACTTTTTTGTTCCACCAGCTTTGCATTTCAAATTTTACAAACCATTCTTTTATTTTTTTCATAGCTTCCTGCCTGCTTAATCCCTTTAATTGTGCCAGGTACAATGCCTGTTCGCCAATTTTCATTTTTTTATACAAACCTCTTTCCTCGGGCATATAGCCAATCTTATAAATATCTTCAACTGCAATAAATTTTTTTCCCCGGAAATTTATATCGCCACTGTCAGGATAAAAAATTCCTGTTATCATTCTTAATAATGTTGTTTTACCTGCACCATTTGGTCCCAGTAATCCAAAAATACTTCCCTCTTCTATTGTAAAACTTATATCGTCAACAGCTTTTTGGGTAGCATAGTATTTTTTTAAATTATGTAATTCGAGAATATTCATAATTAATTAGCTGATATGATAATGTGCTGATATGCTAAGGTTAAAAAGATTTTAGATCTGCAAATATCAAAGAAAGTCAATAGCAAAGCCATTATAGTTTGATTTATTTTTCAATTGAAATAATTTTTCAATCAGCACATTAGCTAATCAGCACATTAGCTAATTTATGTGCTATTCTTTCTCCATCCATTGCCCCACTTACAATGCCTCCTGCATATCCTGCACCCTCACCACACGGGTATAAATTTTTTATTTGAGGATGATGTAGGGTTTCACTCTCTCTTGGTATACGAACAGGTGATGATGTTCTGCTTTCAGCAGCAACAATCACCGCTTCATTGGTAAGATAACCCTTCATTTTTTTACCAAATGATCTGAAGGCTATCCGTAAGCGATCAGTAATAAAGTCGGGTAAGATATTTTTCATCTCCGCAGAATGTATTCCAGGTAAATAAGAACATTGGGGCAGCGACGATGAGATCTTATTTTCAGTAAAATCAATCAAACGCTGTGCCGGGGCAACAAACTTTCCCCCGCCTGCAGCATAAGCTTTTTGTTCTGTAATTTTTTGAAATTCCATAAGTAATAGCGGAGAATCCTTGTCCAATGTCCATTGCTTACCTTGACTACCGCCATGCAGGTTGCTTATTGTATTAATTACATCCTTCAATTCCACTGGTACCACAATGCCGCTATTTGCGAAAGGATTGTTTCTTTTAGAAGGGCTCCAACCATTAACCACCAGTTCCCCCTTATTGGTTGAAGCAGGGGCGATTATACCGCCGGGACACATACAAAATGAAAATACTCCTTTATTATTTACCTGGTCAACCAATCCATAAGATGCAGGAGGCAAAAATTCATTTCTGATGTTGCAGTGGTATTGGATATTGTCTATTAAATGTTGCGGATGTTCTATGCGAACGCCCATTGCAAAAGGTTTTGCATGTAACAAAATATTTTTACTATGCAATAATGTAAAAATATCTCTTCCTGAATGGCCTGTTGCTAAAATATATGCATCAGCTTCAAAACTATCATCCCCTGTTTTTACTGCTTTTATTTTTTCATTTGCAATAACTATATCAGTAACTTTTTTTTCAAACAGATATTCACCACCACACTCCACAATTTTTTCACGAATGGCCGTTATAATCTGTGGTAATTTATTTGTACCTATATGGGGATGAGCTTCATATAAAATATTTTCGTCAGCTCCAAATTGTACAAAGAGATCTATTATCCTGTTAATATCGCCCCGCTTATTACTTCGGGTATACAATTTTCCATCACTGTAGGTGCCTGCGCCACCTTCTCCAAAGCAATAATTGCTATCAGGATGGATTATACCTTCCTTATTTAATAACGCTAAGTCTCTTCTGCGTGCTCTTACATCTTTACCTCTTTCCAGTATAATGGGCTTAATACCCAGTTCTATTAATTTTAATGCTGCAAATAATCCTGCAGGTCCGGCGCCAATTATAATAACGGTTTTTCTAGCTTTGGAAACATCTGCAAAATGAAACTCCTGAATCTCTCTTTTATAAAAGGGTTCATTTATAAATGCAGTAACGGTAAGATTTATCCAGATAGTTTTTCCTCTTGCATCAATTGAACGCTTTTGAATATGAAATCCCTTTATTTCATTTTGTTTCTTACCGGCAGCATTTGCGAGTATTTTTTTTATAACAGCTTCATCAGCTGCTTCAGAAGGCAGAAGTTTTAAAGAAATTTTTTGTTGCATGTGTTAAGAATCAGGTGTTTATCCTGAAAATCTTTGTAAGCCCCTTTAGGGGTTTGGGGTTAAAAAGGCAGATCATCTACTGCATTAGAAGGATTGGATGAAAACGTGTCAAGCGGTTCCAGGTGCCCATCTTCGCCCGATGCAGGTGTATTTCCCTGTAGTATTTGTTCAATCCTCCATGCATCCAGATTGGTAATATAATTGATCTTTCCATCCTTTTCCCACTTGCTTCCTTTAATATTAAAGTAAACTTTTACCTCATCGCCGATGTTTAATTTGTCAATTATATTTGTTTTATCCTGTATAGCCTGAAATTTAATATAGTTAGTAATTATTCTTCCATTAATATCATCAGATTTTTCTACAACAAATTCTCTTGTTTTAAAAGTTTCGGTACGCTGTACAGTATTATATTTGGCTATCAGCTTGCCTGTTAATTCGTAGCTCATTATAAAAGTTTATAAAATTAAAGGTATTGTAAAAATTTACAAATTAGAGAATCAGAAACAAGGGTAAAATAAAAAGCTTAAAACAATTTTTTGGCGTAGAAGTTAGACTTTTTTTTACAAAAAAAATAATTATTACTTAAAATTCAATACTGTTATTGTTATTTTAAAAACAAGAGAATAAAAAATTTTTTTTTTAATAAATTATTTTGATATTCGCTGTCCACACAAAAAATTTCTTTTTAAAATATTTTTCGAAAGAATTATTTTTTGGTTTTTTTTAATAAATTATTTTGATATTCGCTGTCCACACAAAAAATTTCTTTTTAAAATATTTTTCGAAAGAATTATTTTTTGGTCTGCGAATCTTACTTTTAAACTCTGGTAAAACGGCTCATGGAGAAAGCTTGCGAAAAGGTTTGGTACAATTGTCTCAATATTATAAAAGATATCGTAGAGTGGCAACATTATAAAACATGGTTCGAACCAATTAAACCGGTTTTTTTAAAAGAGAAAATTTTAACTATACAGGTTCCCAGTCAATTTTTTTATGAGTATATTGAAGAGCATTATGTAAACCTTCTTGCAAAAACTTTAAAAAGAGAGCTGGGAAAAGAGGCAAGACTTGAATACAGGATAATGGTTGATAGCGGTAATGATAATAATAAGCCGTTAACAATGGACGTTCCCGGGCATGGTTATAAATCTTATTCAAACAACGAAATGGACTTCCCATTAGTCATAAATAATCCTGTAAAAAACCCTTTTGTAATTCCGGGCCTTAGAAAAATGCAGATAGACGCACAATTAAATCCTGTGTACGTATTTGAAGCATATATAGAGGGTGATTGTAACCGTGTTGCCCGTCGGGCCGGTAAAACAGTAGCTGAAAAGCCTGGTTCAACTTCTTTTAATCCTTTGGTAATTTATGGCGGTGTCGGGTTAGGTAAAACTCATCTTGCCCAGGCCATTGGAAATGAAGTAAAAAGGCTGCATAATAATAAAGTAGTGTTATATGTAAGCTCTGAAAAATTTATTAACCAGTTTATAGATCACAGCAGAAATAATGCAATCAATGATTTCATACATTTTTATCAGCTGATTGACGTGTTAATTATAGACGATGTTCAGTTTTTCAGCAGGGCGGAAAAATCTCAGGATGCATTTTTTGCAATTTTTAATCATCTGCACCAAAGTGGTAAACAATTGATATTAACCTCAGATAAACCACCAAAAGATCTGGAAGGTGTTCAGGAAAGATTATTAAGCCGTTTTAGATGGGGCTTAAGTGCTGATCTTCAGGTGCCGGATTATGATACAAAAATTGAGATCCTTGAGAAAAAGATGAAAAATGACGGGCTTGAAATGCCAAAGGAAGTGGTAAAATATATTGCTTATAATATTCAAAATAATATACGGGAATTAGAAGGGGCTTTAATTTCGCTGTTGGCTCAGTCTTCTCTTAATAAAAGGGAAATTGATCTGGAATTAGCTAAGAAAGTGCTGAGAAATTTTGTGAAATCTTCATCAAAAGAAATTACGATTGATACTATCCAAAAAATGGTTTGCGATTACTTTGATGTGCCTTATGATAAGTTATTACAAAAAACGCGCAAGCGTGAAATTGTACAGGCACGCCAGATTTCAATGTTTTTGGCAAAAGTGTTCACTAAAAATTCCCTGAAAACTATTGGTGAACATTTTGGCGGACGAGATCATACAACAGTGATTCATAGCTGCCAGACAGTTAAAGATCTTATGGACACAGATACTCTTTTTAAAGAGAGTGTTATTGAACTTCAGCAAAAGGTGCAGTTAGCTGCAATGTAAAGTCTTACCATCCGTTCCTCTCCAGATTTTTCTTCATTTTTACTTTTTAGTTTTAATTTGATAGTGTATTTTTGCAACCCCTAAAATAACTGTAATAGGGAGAGGTGCCTGAGTGGCCGAAAGGAACGGTTTGCTAAATCGTCGTACGGGTTAAACTGTACCGTGGGTTCGAATCCCACCCTCTCCGCACCCTTTGGAACTAACAGAATCTTTACGGGGCGTAGCGTAGCCCGGTTATCGCGCCACATTTGGGATGTGGAGGTCGCAAGTTCGAATCTTGCCGCCCCGACTTAAAATGAAAAAAACTCTTTAATTAAAGGGTTTTTTCCGTTTTAAATTGAATACCAAGCTTCCTGCAAACTCACTCATGATGTCATCAAAAACAAAAGTTTGAATGATTTTAAAGCTTAATTGATTTGTTAAGAGGCCCTGATAATCTTCCATCTGAGTTTTTATAAATACAGTTTTCAAGAGTGATTATAGTTTCCGGCCCACTGCGGAGATAATAGCTTTCCAGTTTGGCTTTTTCAAAAACTTTTGCAGATGTAACACTTGTAAAACCATACCCCGAAAAATAAATATTTTACTTTTGTTTCTTTTTTTATACTGCGTTTGGTAAATCTTGCCGCTCTTTCTTCAATACCTACCTGATCCACCCTTGGTGAAAGAGTAAAACCTGCCTGCCGATAGGCAAGGTCAGGAATAGCTATGGTTGTTTCTGCCATATATTAGTGTAAAACACATTTACTACAATTATAATTTAATGAAGATTAAGCACTCACCAATTATTTGCAACCATTCATAAAAAAAATATGCAATTCACTTAACTAATTAATACCTTCAAGCCCATTTTTAAAAAATTATTGATGAAAAAAATAAAATACCTTTTATCGGCTAAACTGGTGTTAGCGATAGCAACTTTCAGTTTTATTAATGCTGCCCAAACACAAACTACTTTTCCTGTTAATGGTATTGCTGAACCTTCTCAAAAAGCATATGCTTTTACTAATGCAACAATTGTAAAGGATGCAAACACTCTTCTGTCAAATGCCACGCTGGTTATTCGTGATAGAAAAATAATTGCTGCAGGCAATAATATTTCTGTTCCTGTGGATGCAGTAACTATCGATTGCAAAGGAAAGTATATCTATCCTTCTTTTATAGATATATACAGTGATTATGGAATACCCGTTCAGCAACGGCCGCAGCAAACATTTAATTTTAATGCTCCTGCACAGCTTACATCTAACATAAAAGGGGCCTATGGTTGGAACCAGACAATCAGGCCTCAGGTAAATGCCGCTGAACTGTTTACTGTTGATGATACAAAAGCTGCACCCCTTAGAGAAGCAGGTTTTGGAACAGTTTTATTACACCAAAAAGATGGAATTGCAAGAGGAACCGGTTTGTTAGCTACGCTGGCTAACCTTACAGATAATTTAGTGGTATTAAAAGATAAGGCATCAGCACATTACTCATTCAGCAGGGGATCTTCATCACAAAGTTATCCTTCATCAATGATGGGCATAATTGCTCTTTTACGCCAGACATATATTGATGCTGACTGGTATAAAAATAAACCTGCCCAGGAAGGAACAAACCTCAGCTTACAGGCATGGAATGAAAACAAAAATTTACCTCAGATATTTGAAGCCAATGATAAATGGAATGACATAAGGGCTGATAGAATTGGTGATGAATTTGGAGTACAATACATTATTAAAGGTGGCGGAAATGAATACCAGCGGGTAAAAGAAATTGCTGGTACAAAAGCTCCTTATATTCTTACATTAAATTTTCCGCAACCCATGGATGTTGATGATCCTAATGATGCCCGATACATAACATTAACGGATATGAAACATTGGGAAATGGCTCCAACAAATCCCGGCGCTTTGGAAAAAGCAAATATTGCGTTTTGCCTTACACCAGCGGAATTGCGTGATCCTAAAATGTTCATGGCAAATCTCCGTAAAGCAATTGAGTATGGATTATCAGTAAATAAAGCGCTTGAAGCATTAACCAAAACCCCGGCTTCTTTATTAAATGTATATAATATAACCGGTAGCCTTGATGCCGGTAAACTCGCAAATTTTCTTATAACATCCGGACCAATCTTTAATGAAAAAACAATCATCATTCAAAACTGGATACAGGGAGAAAAATATACAATAAAAGATGATGCAGTAAATAATATTGCAGGCATTTATAAATTAGAGATCACTTCTGCCGCAGGCAAAATGAATTATACACTGGATGTAAAAAACAGCAATGAAGCAAAGATCTATTACAGGGATACATTAACCACAAAATTCAGTTTTGATGGCAAGATTGTAAAAATTAATTTTTCGCCTGTAGCAGGAGGTATAAGAAGAAAAGCCGCAGTGGATTCTGCTATCCGTATAGATTCTGGAAGAGTAAAGCCGCCTGTTTTGATTGACACTACAAAAAAAGTTCAGGACTCATCTAACATTGCGGATGAGATAAGACCCGGGGATGATAAAAAACCAGTTGATGAATCAAGGTCTATTCAGGTGGGTGGCAGGCCCTTGCCACAGGTTAATATCGGCCCTTCAATTAAGCTTAGCGGCGTTAGTAATGGCCCTGTATGGCAGGGCAATGGGGTTGATACATCCGGCAATATGCTTTGGTGGACTGCCACTTTAATTAAGGCTACAGTTCCCAAAGTTGATTCAGTAAAAAAGAAAGACCCTCCTAAAGTTGGTAAAGTAACTTACCCGTTTAATGGCTATGGATGGGAGGAAATGCCAAAGCAGGAAAATATTCTTATTAAAAATGCTACTGTATGGACGAATGAGAAAGAAAGCAAATTAGAGAATACAGATGTGCTGGTTGTAAATGGAAAAATTTCGCAGATAGGAAAAAATTTATCATCTGCTAATGCAAAATTTATTGATGGAACAGGAAAGCATTTAACACCCGGGATAATTGATGAACACTCACATATTGCTGCTTCATCAATTAATGAAGGAGCACAATCAGTTACTTCTGAGGTTCGTATTGGTGATAATTTAAATCCTGAAGATGTAAATATTTATCGGCAGTTAAGTGGTGGAGTAACTACTTCACACATTTTGCATGGCTCTGCAAATACCATTGGCGGACAAACACAACTTATTAAATTAAGGTATGGCGCCAATGATGCTGACCTCAAATTTGCAGGAGCAGATCCATTTATAAAGTTTGCATTGGGAGAAAACGTAAAGAGAACAACATCGCAAAACAACAACAGGTTTCCTGATACCAGAATGGGTGTTGAAGAAGTTTTGATGGATGCATTTACAAGGGCAAAAGATTATGAAAGAGCTAAAAAAGATGCAACTTTCCGCCGGGATCTTGAATTGGAAGCTTTGGTGGAGATAATGAATAAAAAGCGCTTTATTACTTGCCACTCGTATGTGCAAAGTGAGATAACTGCCATGATGAGAGTTGCAGAAAAATTTGGTTTTACTGTAAATACTTTTACTCATATTTTAGAAGGATACAAAGTTGCAGATAAAATGAAATTACATGGCGCCGCTGCTTCTACCTTTAGTGATTGGTGGAATTATAAACTGGAAGTTGTAGATGCCATTCCACAAAACCCGGCATTGATGCATAGAGTAGGTGTTAATGTAGCCATTAATTCGGATGATGCAGAAATGGCAAGGCGCTTAAACCAGGAAGCCGCTAAAAGTATAAAGTATGCAGGTATCAGCGAAGAAGATGCATTGAAAATGGTAACGCTTAATCCCGCAAAAATGTTGCACATAGATAACAAAGTGGGAAGTATAAAAACGGGTAAAGATGCTGACCTGGTTTTGTGGACAGACAATCCTTTGAGTATTTATGCAAGAGCTGCAACAAC
>MWVW01000373.1_pt1 | contig 10341 bp, 9 predicted proteins | sample 1047191 | NCBI WGS metagenome assembly MWVW01 (sample SAMN06349985, study PRJNA376086) | soil metagenome | isolation source: MtG22-5 sample Antarctic (ecotone) | place: Antarctica
ATTTTTGTGGATTACGATCTATCAAAGGGAACCAGGTACTTTGTATTTGAATCATTAATCGGTGTCCTTTTTTAAAGGCATGATTTATCTGGTGCAGGTCTATTACAAATTCCTCCGGCTTATTTGGAATTAATGGTTCAGGCTTTGTAAAGCTCTTTCTAAACCTTCCTCTGAAAACTTCCATTGCAATCGGAAACTGGTATTGGCTCATCAATAAATTATTTTGATCCTTATCAGGATATACATCTATTAATTTTACGATCCAATCAGCATCTGTGCCGGTAGTACTTGCAAAAACATGTGCAGTAATTTTTCCGGTCACAATAAGATCCTCAGTTAATGAATCGCTGGTAAAGCTGATTACATCAGGGCGAGTATAAACAAAGCGTTGATCTTCTACCTGCCAGGGTCTCCATCTGCTGCCGGTTCCATAGATGGCTTCAATAGGCAGTGTACGATAAGGAACCGGATGTGCGGGGTTACTTATAAAACTAATAGAACCGTTAGGGGAAGCTGGCTTTGAGAAAGAGCATTTATTATTTTCAGCTGCATACAAATTCTTTATTGTTGCTTCTTTTGGCGGCCATGTGTTGTAGGTTTTCCAGGTATTATTTCCTGTTTGAAAAGCAGCTGCTTCATCAAATCTTTCATTTCCTATCCCTTTCAGCCAATAGTCAAACCATCTTTTTTGCAGCTCCCGAAAATCTTCACCGGTATTTTTTTCAAAAGAAATTTTTCCAAGACTATCTGCCTTAAATCTTCCCCATTGCCCATGATTCCAAGGACCTAAAACAATAAAATTTCTATTGAACGAATCTTTTTTCTCCATGTGTTCATACATTAGTTGAGGGCCATTAATATCTTCCTGATCAAAATAACCACCTACATGCAGCATGGGTATTTGTGGATACTTCACATAATTGAGAGGAGAATTTTTTTGCCAGAAAGCATCATAGTTGGGGTGCTTTACAAAATTGTTCCAGGTAGGGATTTTATTATGGAAATACTTTTCATTCACATTTTTTAACGAGCCAAGTTTCTTATACCAATCATACAGGTCAAACTGCGGAAATGGAAAATCACTGTCAGTAGTGGGATCGTGTTCTATCTGATAACTGTATTCCATGCCATAACTTAAACGAAAAGCGCCGTTATGAAAAAAATCATCACCTAAAAAAAGATCTCCCATAGTTCCCTGCGGCGAAGATGCTTTTAAAGCCGGATGCGGATTTACTGCACCAACTAATGCAAGCCAGCCGGGATAAGAAATTCCAAGAATGCCGGCTTTGCCATTATTATCCGGAACATTTTTTATCAGCCAGTCAATGGTATCCCATGTATCTGTACTTTCATCAACTGCTCCTTTTTGTGTTTGATGTATTAAGGGCTGGTGAATTTCCATCTTGCCCTCGCTTTTATATTTGCCTCTTATATCCTGAAAAACAATGATGTAGCCGTCTTTGGCCATGTTACTATAATAGGGTGCATTTAGAATATTAAAATTATCCGGAACATTTGCTCCATACGGTGTCCGCTGAATAAGAATAGGAATACCTTTAATTGAATTAGCCGGAGAAAAAATAACAGTGAACAATTTTACCCCATCCCGCATTGATATCATCACATTTGTTTTTTTATAAGATGTGACATTATCAGTTTGCGCATTAATTGATAATTGTACCGTTAATAGAAATACAAAAGCAAATATTTTTTTCATTCGTGAGGATTATAATATGAAGATACTATTACCAAAATAAAAAACCATCCCGGGAGGTATAGGGATGGTTACAACCTTATTATCAAATAAATCAGAACTGCTCCAGCTTATTAAAGAAAAAATCACCTTCTATTTGTGCATTCTCATCACTGTCACTTCCATGTACAGCATTTTCTCCAACCGAAGCAGCATATAATTTTCTTATAGTTCCCTCTTCTGCATTAGCAGGATTAGTTGCACCGATTAGTTTTCGAAAATCTTCAACTGCATTATCTTTTTCCAGTATCACAGCTGTAATAGGACCGCTGCTCATAAACTCCACCAGCTCGCCATAAAATGGTCTCTCTTTATGCACTGCATAAAATTCTCCTACCTTCTCTTTTGAAAGATGGGTCATCTTCATTGCCACCATACGAAATCCCGCTTTATTAATCATCTGTAATATGGCACCTGTATGCCCTTTCTCCGTTGCATCGGGTTTAATCATTGTAAATGTTCTGTTGCTCATAAAATTGCTTTTGGGCGGCAAAGCTAATCAAAAGTCAGTAAGTCAATAGTCATAAAATGAAAAACTTTTCATCAATGACTCAATGACTAATGACCAATGACTATTTTCACGTACTTTTGCAGCCTTTTATGCAGCCTATCAATGAAATATTTTCGGTACTTAACCAACCAAAAAACATTGTAATCACTTTTCATCAAAAGCCTGATGCTGATGCGATGGGTTCTGCCCTGGGATTATATCATTTTTTAAAACAAGCAGGACATTCCGTGATTGTAATTTCTCCTACTAATTGGGCAGGATTTTTAAGCTGGATGCCTGGATGTAAAAAAGTATTGGATTATGAAATGCAAACTGTAAAAGCAACTGAGGCATTAAATTCTGCGGAATTATTATTTTGTCTTGATTTTAATACCATGGATAGAACCAGGAATATGGCGGGTATGTTGGCTAATTTGAACTGTACTAAAATTTTAATTGATCATCATCAACAGCCGCAAACTGAAGCGTTTAACTACGGCATAAGCGATGTATCTAAGAGTTCCACTTCAGAAATGGTGTATGATTTTATAATGTCTTCCGGCCAAGCTGATAAAATAAATATTAATGTTGCAGAATGCCTGTATGCCGGTGTAATGACCGACACAGGTTCATTTCGTTTTACCTCCACTACTGCAAGTGTGCATAGGATGGTAGCTGATCTTAAAGACAGGGGATTGGAACATAGTCATATTCATGAAAACCTCTTCGATAATTTTCTGGAAAGCAGGTTCCGTTTTTTTGGTCATGTATTGCTTAACCGTATGGAAGTTTTTTATGAATATAATACAGCGCTTATTGCAATTCCACAGGTTGATCTAATAAAATTTAATGTAAAAACGGGCGATACAGAAGGTTTGGTTAATTTCCCCTTAAGCATCCATGGAATTAAATTGGCTTGTATAATTATTGACAGGGGAGATGAGCGAAAAAGTTCTTTTCGCAGTAAAGGTGGTTTTGATGTCAATATCTTTTCCAGAAAATATTTTAATGGTGGCGGGCATTTTAATGCAGCCGGAGGTAAAAATGCCGAACCGCTTGATGAGGTGGTTAGAAAATTTAAAGCAGCCATTAAAGAATCTGAAGCACAATTAAGTAGTTATTAATTTAAAAAAAACATAAACAATGAAGCAGTTATTTTATTTAGTTATTACCGGTCTGATCTTTTTAAGTTCCTGCAAAGACGAGACTAAAAAGTTTACAGATGGAACAGAATACAAAATCATAAGTGATGGGAAAGGAGCAAAGATTCAAAATGGCGCCTTTATTGAAGTTGAAATTTTAAAAAAGTATAAAGACAGTGTATTATATGATTCAAGGGATGTTATGCCCCAATTCGGATTATATGATACCGCACAATTTCCTCCTTTATTTAAAGAGATATTTAAAAATATAAAAGTGGGCGACAGCATTTATACAAGAAATCTTGTTGACTCAATTTATAAAGGCGCCGCCATACCTCCCTATGCAAAAAAAGGAGATTATGAAATAACTACTTATAAATTTAAAAATGTATATACCACAAAAGAGCAAACTGACAGTGCATATAATAAATGGTTGCCTATTGCAAAGCAAAGAACCGCCAAAAAAATGAATGAACAGGTACAAAAAGAACTCAAGAATAATGCAGCTCAATTAAAAACTGATGATAAAATACTTACTGATTATATAGCTGCTCATCAATTGGCTGCTGTAAAAGCCCCATGGGGAACTTATGTTGTAATTACAACACCGGGCACTGGTGAAAATTTGACTGACACCAGCATCGCGGTTGTAAAATACACAGGCAGAACCTTAGCGGATAGCGTGTTTGATTCAAACATTGATCCTAAATTCGGACATCCTGAACCTATTAGTGTTGATCTTGGCCAGGTTGGTAGTATTATCCTGGGCTGGACCGATGGATTAAAACAAATGAAAAAAGGCAGTAAAGGAAAACTATTAATACCATCATCATTAGCGTATGGAAAAGGAGGACAAGGCGATAAAATTAAGGCAAATGAAAATTTAATTTTTGATGTTGAAGTGGTGGATGTTATTTCCGCTTCACAATACCAGGCACAGCAAATGGAACAACAAAGAAGACAAATGGAAATGCAGCAGCAGATGCAGCAAATGCAACAACAGCAGCAGCAGCAACGGCAATCTCCCCAGGCGCCCCCAACAAAATAAAATAATAATTTTAAAGTTATTGCCTCACGATGAAAGTCGTGGGGCATTTTTATACAGCAATGTATCTCAAAAAAAGTTTAATAACTTCTTTCGCTTCCTTTACATCATGTACCCTTAAAATATTTGCACCATTATGTAATGCTAACATATGCAAAGCAGTTGTACCATTAAGTGCATCATCTGCAGAAACACCTAAGGTTTTATAAATAGTAGATTTACGTGAAAGCCCTGCCATTATTGGTTTATCCAGCATCTGAAATACAGAAAGCTCTTTTAATAGCTTAAAATTATGAGTGATCGTTTTTCCAAATCCAAACCCGGGATCAATAATGATATCATTTATTCCTGCCTGTTTACATTCACCAGTTTTTTTAATAAAAAAATCAAGTACATCCTTTGTAATATTTTCGTATGAAGGATTGTCCTGCATATTCTCCGGAGTGCCTTTCATATGCGTACAGATGTATGGAACTCCAAGTTTTGCAACAGTGAATATCATATCACTATCCATATTTCCTGCACTGATATCATTGATTATGACAGCGCCTGCATTTACGCTCTCTTCAGCAACTGCTGACTGGTAAGTATCAACCGAAATAATTGTATCGGGAAAACCTTTGAGAATTATTTCAATAGCAGGAAGTACTCTTTTTAATTCTTCTTTTATTGAAATTCTTTCACTTCCAGGCCTTGTACTTTGTCCGCCAATATCAATAATATCTGCACCATCATTTACCATTTTAGTTGTCATCGATAAAATAGATTCATCAGTCTGCCTGCTACCATCATAAAATGAATCGGGTGTTATGTTGATAATACCCATTACCATTGGTTTATCAATCACTAATAACCTGCCTTTACAGTTTAAAGTAAACATTAACTACTTATCTTTATTTTTGATGCGGATAATACACAATTATAAATGCAAGATAACACCAATCAGCAGTACGATACTGCAATAAAGAGTTGTAAAGAAATTTTTATAAAAAAGACAAAAGATTATGGCACTTCGTGGAGAGTTTACAGAACAATTTCAGTAGTAGATCAGATATACATAAAAGCAAAACGCATTAGAAATATCCAGGAAAAAAAATTACAGAAAATTGAGGATGACCTGTTAAGCGAATTTAAAGGCATTATAAATTATGGAGTAATAGGATTGATACAGCTTGATCTGCAAAATGATGAAACAGAAAATATGGAGGGAGATGTTGTATCCAAAATGTATGATGAAAAAATTGAGGTTGCAAAAAAATTAATGGAAGATAAGAACCATGATTATGGAGAGGCATGGAGAGATATGAGTCAGGAAAGTTTTGCAGATATGATACTAGCCAAAGTATTACGCATAAAACAGATATTGAACAATGAAGGTAAAACACAAATAAGCGAAGGCATAGATGCTAATTTTTATGATATAATAAATTATGCTGTTTTTGCATTGATATTGGCAACGGAATAAGTAATATCCAGGGTTTCACAGATCAAGGTACTTTTGTTGAGGCTACAGTAGTACAAATGCTTAATCAGGGAACCCACCCGAAAAAGGGATGTAATCTTTTTCAGGGCTCTTTTTTTGGTTACTTTTTTGGAGAAGCAAAAAAGTGACAACCAGTTATTAATAACCTCTGATAAAACAAGAGGTTGATAATAAAAGTTTATTAGTTTTTATTCAGGAAAAAAGAAAATAAATATACACTCATGAAAATAATAGTAAACATATCCAGGATTATAGTTGGTTTGCTTTTTATTTTCTCAGGGTTAATAAAAGCAAATGACCCATTAGGCCTCACCTACAAAATGCAGGAGTTCTTCGAGATATGGGGTAATAGCTATCCCTCCCTGCACAGCTTTATGATGTTTCTCAATGACTATGCATTGGCATTTTCAATTATCACCATAACATTAGAAGTTGTTGTGGGTGTGGCACTTTTATTAGGCTGGGGTGTACGGTTCTTTAACTGGCTGTTATTATTGCTTATCATCTTCTTTACATTCTTAACAGGCTACGCTGTGCTCTCAGGTAAGATAAAAGAATGCGGTTGTTTTGGTAATTGCATCCCTTTAACAGCAATGCAGTCATTTATAAAAGACATTGTATTATGTGTTTTAATACTTATTATTTTCTTTGGGGCAAAATACATAAAACCCTTTTTTAAAGGCGGCGTAAACTTTTTGTTGCTTATTGTATCCGTATTATTAACGCTGGGTTTGCAATGGTATGTTTTAGTGCGATTACCCGTATTTGATTGTCTCCCATTCAAAGAAGGCAACAATATACTGGAGCTTCGTAAAATGCCTGCAGATGCAGTTGCTGATAAGGTGGATTTTAAATTTATTTATAAAAAGAATGGTGAAGAAAAAGAATTTAGTAAAACTGAGCTGCCTGATTCAACCTGGACATTTGTGAGCCGAAAAGATATTATCATTGAAAAAGGGAAGAACAATGAACCACCAATAAAAGATTTCGTTCTTACTACAATTTCAGGTACAGATAGCACAGAAGCAATATTAAATAACCCTGGAGAATATTATCTTTTCTTTATTAAAGACGTAGCAAAAGATACTGCTAAATGGATGAATAATTTTAAAAAGATTTACAATTTTACCAGTCAAAACAACAGGCCATTATATATTGTAGCTTCCCAGGCTTCAATATCACAGCAATTCTTTAATGATAAAAATAAATTCAATATCCCTGTTCTCAGCATTGATGCCGTAGCTCTAAAAACCGCAGCAAGAACTGACCCGGCTTTATATTTAATGAAAGGCCCGGTAGTTCAAAAGAAGTGGGGTAGTGCAGATATTGATAAAGCCGCAAAGGAATTGTCTGAACCATGATTTATAAGATTAAAGGATTATCATGATTATGAAGTTCCATTCGGGGATATTATCAGGGTTAAATTGTTGAAGCTACAGTAGCACTAAAGCATAATCAGGGAACCATCCCGAAAAAGGGATGTAATCTTTTTCGAGTGTCCTTTTTTTGGAGAAGCAAAATTGTCTGAACCCCCGAAGAGTCGGGGCAAGCTATGATTTATTAGATTAAAGGATTACCATGGTTAGAGTGTAACAGATCAAGGCTCTAAAGTTGAAGTTACAATAAGCACCAAAGCTTAATCAGGGAACCATTCCGAAAACGGCCTGTTATCGTTTTCGGGGCTCCTTTTTTGTCGGAGATCCCGATGAGCGCAGCGATATCGGGAGTACTTTTTTTGTACAAGCAAAAAAGTGACAAACAAATTGTCCGAACTGGGATTTTTGGGATCAATAGGATTAACAGGATTAAGAGCGCTAACGCATCAAGGCTCTAATGTTGAAGCCACAGTAGTACCAAAGCTTAATCAGGGAACCACCCCGAAAAAGGGATGTAATCTTTTTCGGGTGTCCTTTTTTTGGTTACTTTTTTTGGACAAGCAAAAAAAGTGACAAACAACATTAGAGACAATCTATAACTTTACTCTTCAAGCCAAATAGCAAACCCATAATTTGTTCCACTTAATCATAAAAAAACTCGCTTACGGCCTATTGGTCTTAATAGGCGTAGTCGTCATCGTCTTCTTCATGTTCCAGGGCTTTGCAGATCCTGCACGGCTCATCGTTGGGCAAACAGGAGATAAAAAAACCATGGACAACATCCGCAAAGAACTCTACCTCGATCAACCCAAATGGAAACAATTTTTGTTGTACATAAATGATGTTTCTCCCATAGCCATTCATTCAAAAACAGAAATAGAAAATAAAAAGCTGCGTGGGTTTTTTATCGGCGGCGAAAAAAAGCTCGGACTAAAAGTACCTTACCTGCGCCGCAGTTACCAGACAAAAAAAGACGTGATAGATGTTTTGATGGAAGCATTGCCCGGCACACTCATGCTTGCCATTGCCGCCATGATATTTGCCACCATCATCGGTGTATTGCTGGGGGTACTGGCAGCCGTAAAACAAAATACATGGGTGGACACCTCATCCGTTTTTGCAAGCGTCATCGGCATTTCGGCGCCCTCATTTTTTATGGCAATTGTTATTGCTTATTTGTTTGGCATTGTACTGCATCCTTATACCGGTTTAAATTTAACCGGCAGCTGGTTCGATATTGATGAAACCACCGGGCAGCGCTATCTTACCCTGCAGAATTTAATTCTTCCCGCCATTACATTGGGCATTCGTCCGCTGGCAATAATTACACAGCTTACACGCAGCTCCATGCTCGATGTGCTTAACCAGGATTATATACGCACCGCTTATGCAAAAGGGCTCAGCCGGCGTACCGTTGTATTTAAACATGCCCTGCGCAATGCACTAAACCCTGTTATAACAGCCATTACAGGCTGGTTTGCCGAGCTGCTGGCAGGCGCTTTTTTTGTTGAATATATTTTTGGATGGAAGGGTATAGGCAAGGTTACCGTAGATGCCCTTGACAAACTGGATTATCCCGTTGTTATGGGTTCCGTATTATTTTCCGCTGCGTTCTTTATCCTCATAAATATTCTTGCAGATATTTTATATGGCGTGGTTGACCCGAGGGTAAGGTTGCAATAGAATGTGCGAAGCCTGCCTGCCGGTAGGCAGGTAAGATGTAAGATGTACGAAGTAAGAATTAGGGGCTGTCATCATTCGAATCATTATCATCATTGGTTCCTGCTGTTCGCTGCTACTCCGCCACAAAACCAGCGCTCGCTGTCACACTGAGCCCGGCGAAGTGCTTCAGCGTGGTATTCGCTTCCATCAGGCAGCCATTTGAATATTTTGTTTACATCAACAAATTAAAGCGCTATAAAGTTTTACAAAAAAGTATATAGCTTTAATTATGCGCAATAAAAAAGAAATTATAGTAAACAGGCCTTCTATAAAATATAGTTTAATTAGCCACAATGGAGTTAACCGCATAGGTGTGCATTTTGAGTTCAGCACTATCTTAAATAATAAAATGAAGAATGTGGCCGGCGCTAAATGGAGCCGCTCTTTAAAATGCTGGCATATTGCTGACACTGGGGAAAACAGAAAAAAATGCAACCTTGAAAATAAAATAGCTGTTTCCAAAAAAATAGCAATAAATGCAGGCTTGCCTTTGATACAAACAAAATATAAAATCACATGAATCACCGGGAAGGAAAAAAATATCCGGCAATGTTTTGCAAACAACAACGCTTAATAACCCTTCTATGAAGATGTTTTTGCAAACGCTTCAGCTAAAAGCTTACAGTGTAAGCACCATAAAAACATATCGCAATGAATTTGGAATTTTTTTACAGCACTTAGGAAATGTATCACCTGATAAACTAACTGTGGAAAGAGTGAAAGATTATTTACAATATTGTTATACAACTTTAAAGCTTAGTGAAAATACCATACATAGCAGGATGAACGCTCTAAAATTTTATTATGAGCAGGTACTAAAAAGAGAAAAATTTTTTTGGGAAATTCCCAGGCCTAAAAAACCGATGATATTACCAAAGCTTTTAAATGAAACCGAATTAAGAAGATTATTTAATGCGGTTAGCAATAAAAAACACAAAGCCATGTTATTTACCGCTTACAGTGCCGGTTTACGGTTAAGTGAAATTGTAAATTTAAAATTGGCAGGCGGATGCAAATATTAGTTCAGCGAGCCAAAGGGAAAAAAGACAGGTATGTAAACTTAAGCCCGGTGTTATTAGATATTTTGCGGAAATATATAAAAGAATATAAACCCACTCCCAAAATATTTTTATTTGAGTCTGAACAAACTATGGAACCCTATCCTGCAAGAACAGTGCAGCAAATATTTTCCAATGCCAAACAAAAAGCAGGAATTAGTAAATCAGTGGGCATACATAGTTTGAGGCATAGTTTTGCCACGCATTTGCTCGATAAAGGAACTGATATAAGATATATTAAAGAATTACTTGGCCATTTTAATATTCACACA
>MWVW01000374.1_pt1 | contig 10333 bp, 13 predicted proteins | sample 1047191 | NCBI WGS metagenome assembly MWVW01 (sample SAMN06349985, study PRJNA376086) | soil metagenome | isolation source: MtG22-5 sample Antarctic (ecotone) | place: Antarctica
CAACACAGGAGAATGATATTGTATCCTCCTTCGAATTAGAAAGAAGTACAAATGGTACAGTTTACCAAAGTGTAAAGCTTATTAATGTTATTGATAAAAACTTGTTATACAAAACCTACACAACCATTAATGACGTGTCTGCTCTAAAAACAAGTATTGTTTATTACCGCTTAAACATTCATTACTCCAAAGGAAATTCAGGCTACAGCCGGGTTATCAAATTAAAGAATGAAGTAAAAATTTCTATCTATCCGAATCCATCAAATCAATATGTTCAGATCGATATTCCTTCTACTTCAAAAGGAGAAGCAACAATTTGTGTGTATGATCTTTTTGGTAAAGGCTTATACAAAACCAAAATAGAAACAAAAGAAGGGTTAACGCAGCATACTATTACCCAGGTTGACCGTTGGCGTCCGGGGATGTATATGTTAAGTATAGATAGTAAAAAAGGACAGCAATGGCATAAAATAATTGTAATGCACTCTAAAAACGGCAGCAATTACATCAACGCCAGGTCTTTTTAGCTTCCAATAGTTTTGATCTTTACAAATAGCTATGCAACGCTTTAGTATTTACTGAAGCGTTGCTTTTATTTTCATTCTATTCAAAATGAAATCGAACATAAATATTCAAATTGAATAAGGAAACGTTGAAACAAATAGAAGCATAACTGCGGCATATGAAAGGAGTGGATCGTCTCCTGAGATGAGGTGTTATTGCAAAAGCCCTCGTAAATTATCTATAATTAGTTAACCTGATCCCAAGTTTTTGCAAAAAAAAAATACGTACTACTTCGGGTTTTTTTATAGAAAAATTGCCAAAAAATAAAGGAGTTTATCTCTGTTTTTTATAAGTGACCCATATTACTTTTATTATACAAAACCAATAACTATGAAAGCACTTCTTACCCTTTTATTCATCGGATTTATAGTCACAACCACATCTGCAGTAGCCACCAATGTTGAGGAGGCAATTACAGAAACAAAGTCAATACAGGAATGCTTTAAATATTTTCGTGTGTACCACCGAAGCAATGGAAACACCATTACATGGGCCGTATCTTCCAAAGATGTTATTCATTTTATTATTGAACGTTCTTATGACGGAAAATCTTTTGAGCCAAAAACTGATATGAATTGTGCAGGCGTTTATCTCCACAGCTTTACCGATGAAACTGTTTCTCCCGGAACTGTTTATTATAAAATTGCTGCTATCAAGTCTGATGGGACAAAAGAATACACGTTTGTTGAAACTATCCACACTGTTAAAGGGTAGCTTTTCGGGGGAAGGTTGGTAAAAAATGATTTAACTACAAAAATTTCTGGTTCCCTGTATGTTTCTTTTCCCAAATAAAAAAGCTTATTACAATAGCATTTGGGTTTAATATTTTTTTATCTTTGATATTTACGCAACGCTTCGGTTTATACTGAGGCGTTGCTATTTTTTTCAATTTACCCTAAAGATTTTGTATGAGTATTCAATATGTGACCAAAGAAACATTAGAACAAATGAAAGTAGAATTACAGCATTTAAGAGGTGTTGCCCGTCCGGCTGCGTCGCGTGCTATTGCAGAGGCCCGGGAAAAAGGGGATTTAAAAGAAAATGCAGAGTATGATGCAGCTAAAGAAGCGCAAGGAATGATGGAAGCAAAAATTGCGCAACTGGAAGGTCAAATTGCAACAGCCCGCATTGTAGATGAAACCAATATTGATACCAGCAAAGTTTCTATATTAACTAAAGTGAAACTAACCAATCTTAATACAAAAAAACAAATCACTTACCAGATTGTCAGTGAAAAAGAGGCAAATTTAAAGCTTGGAAAAATTTCATCTACTTCTCCAATAGGAAAGGGTTTATTAGGCAAGCAGGTTGGGGAAGTGGCAGAGGTAACAGCACCCGCCGGTGTAATAAAATTTAAGGTAGAAGATATTTCTATTTAATTAGCTAATTGGCTGATGTGCTAATTTGCTAATAAGATATTCTAATTTGAAAAGGGGTGTCGAATTAATCAATCAGTTATCTTACATGTTAGTGACTAATAATAATAATTTGGGAAAGTGGTGCTTCAATTATTAGCACATCAGCACATTATCACATCAGCATATTAATTGATTATGACTATTTTTTCCAAAATTATCAATGGTGAAGTTCCATCGTATAAAATTGCAGAGAATGAACAATTTTTTGCTTTTTTAGATATTTATCCACTTCGCGAAGGACATGTTTTAGTGGTGCCAAAATTAGAAGTAGATAAAATTTTTGATCTTCCTGACGCTTATCTTTCCCAAATGCTTGTATTTGCCCAACCTATTGGAAAAGCCATAGAAAAAGCATTTCGTTGCGATCGTTGTGGCATTACTGTAATAGGTTTAGAAGTACCCCATGCACACATGCATCTCATACCCATCAACACTGCGAATGATTTAAATTTTAACCAGTCTAAGATTAAACTTTCAGATAAAAGGCTAAAAGACTGTCAACAAAAAATTCTACAAAATTTATAGAACCCTGCCTGGGTTTTCGTGAGCAAATTTCTCCCATGTAGAAACAGCTTTCTTTTTTGATGCCGTTTTCTTTAGAAGTGAACCGGAAGAAAAATGATGACAGATGGCTACAGCTAAGGCATCGGTAGCATCAAAATAGTGAGGTTTGTTTTCAATAGATACAATATTCAGCAACATTTTCCATATTTGTTCTTTATCTGCATTGCCATTTCCGGTAATAGATTGTTTAATTCTTTTTGGCGAATATTCCGTTACCGTAATACCAAAGTTCATGGCAGCAGCAATGGCCACTCCCTGGGCTCTTCCCAATTTCAACATGCTTTGTATATTCTTTCCAAAAAACGGGGCTTCAATTGCCAGTTCTTTTGGGTGATACAGGTTTACTAAAGCGGTTACTTTTTGATGTATTAGCTGCAGGCGTTCATAATTATCTTTTTTAATGGGCAACTTTAAAACATCTATTTCTTTAACCGTAATTATAGTATTAATTACTTCAATAATACTATATCCCATTATCACAGTTCCGGGGTCTATACCTAATATGATTTTATCTGGTATTTGCAATGACGTGATTATTTTTACCTCTAATGGTGTTGAACAAAAATATCAAAATCTTTATCAATTATTTTTTAGGTCCTTTATTGTTTGTTTGGCTATGCTATTCTATTTACCGTCAAATACAGAATCAACCGCACCTGGAAGCTTCCTGGCTGCATGTTAAAAAGACCTTCCAATCGGGAAAAATTATTTATCTCATTTTTGCTTTTTTATTAATGCCTGTCAATTGGGGTTTAGAAGCTCTCAAATGGAAAATAGCAGTAAGTGTAGTACATCGCTTAAGTTTTTTGCAGGCTTTTAAAGCAGTACTATCGGGTGTTTCTTTTTCAGTGACCACACCCAACAGAATGGGCGAATACCTTGGCCGCATTCTGTACATGCCGGAAGGCAAGCGCTTAAAAATTATTGCCATAACATTGATAGGAAGCATGAGCCAGATTTTAATTACGCTTGGTTTTGGAACTATAGGATTTTTTATTTTAAGAAATTATTTGCTTCAGGCTAACATCGTCAGTCTTATTGCATTTCAGTTTATTGTCTTCGGACTTTTAGTGCTAACCTCAATTTTAACACTGTTATATTTAAAGCTTGCTTTTTTTGAAAAGATGATAGAAAGGTGGCTAAAAAACAGCCCTTACTTATATCTTATACAATCTGTTGCTGCATTTAATTTGCAACTGTTAACCAGGTTGTTGCTTCTATCTTGTGCAAGATATGGGGTGTTTGTCACACAATATCTATTGCTTTTTCGTTTATTCGATGTGAATGCATCCATGAGTAATTTGATTTGGGCAATAAGCCTGGTTTTTTTAGCGCTGGCTGTTATTCCTTCTGTAACGTTGATTGAGCTTGGCATCAGGGGAGAAATCAGTTTGCAGCTAATTGGCATTTTTGCGGCTAATAACCTGGGTATCTTATTGACATCAGTGAGTGTTTGGTTTATAAATTTAATATTGCCTGCGTTGGCAGGTAGTTTATTAATACTAAGTATAAAAGTTTTTAAACGAAGGACTATAACTAATGGTTTGCTAAAAGATATGTAAGCCAGAAGAATATCCGGTAGTTACAACACATAATTGGTGATGATGCAATTTAAATCTGTACTTCTTTTTTTAAATATCGTTTTTGTGTTGCGCCTTAATGCAGACACTTCACTGCAAACAGGACCTCCTGATGATTTTTGTGGTATCCGGAATACCTCTTTTAAAAATGGTGAACAATTAAATTACGTTGTTTACTATTCAATTATCGGGCTATATGTAAATGCAGGTAATGCAACTTTGACAACAAATCTTGAACGGATAAACAATCGGCAGGTTTACCATATTACAGGAGTTGGCAAATCGAATTCTTCATACAATTGGATTTCTAAAGTCGACAATCGTTACGAGACTTTTATTGATACCGGCACTATGCAGCCGGTTAAGTTCATCCGGGATGTGCATGAAGGCAAACATACAAAATACGAGAACATTACATTTAACCGCACAGCCAGTACAGCTATAACCAATGATGGTGTGTACAAAGTCCCGGAATGCGTACAGGATGTTGTTAGTTGTCTTTACTATGCACGTAACATCAACTTTAATAAATACAAACCTGGAGATAAGATTTCTTTCAGTATGTTTTTTGATAATGAGGTGTACAACATGTATATCCGCTATATAGGTAAGGAAGATGTAAAAACAAAATACGGTAAGTTCAGGGCTGTTAAATTTAAACCCTTGCTAATTAAAGGAACTGTATTTGAAGGTGGTGAAAAAATGAGCGTGTGGGTAACTGATGATGCTAACCGCGTGCCTTTGCGGGTAGAAAGTTCATTAATTGTGGGTAGTATTAAGGTTGATATGATGGGGTATAAAAATCTTCGATATCCCATGACAAGTTTAAAAAGCCTGCGTTAAATTATTTCCTGTAACGAAAAAGTTTTATCTGGCCTGACGCCTTTTTCAGTAATCTGTAAATTACAACACTCTACCTGCGCATCATGCTCAAAAAAAAGTATGTAGTTATTTTCGACTGCCTCTTTTAAAAAAACTTTCTTTTCACTTAATGTAGTAAGCGGAAACATATCATAGGCCATTATATAGGGAATAGGAATATGTCCTGCAGAAGGCAGCAGGTCAGCCATGTAAACAATTGTCTTACCATTCAATTTTATTTGAGGTAGCATCATGGCATCTGTATGCCCATAAACAAAACGTACAAAAATACTGTCGCTAAATGTGGTGGTTGACAGTTTGTCTTTTTCCTTTTGGGGCACATTTATAAATTTTAACTGGCCACTTTCTTTTATCGGTAAAATATTTTCTTTTAAGAATGAAGCTTTCTCACGGTCATTTGGGTCGGTGGCCCATTGCCAATGAAATTCATTGCTCCAATAGGTTGCGTTTTTAAACGCAGGTGCCAACTTTTCTCCTTCTCTTATAATTGATCCGCCGCAATGATCAAAATGTAAATGGGTTAAAAGTACATCGGTTATATCATCTCTGTGAAAACCATACTTAGCTAATGAGCCATCCAATGTATCATCACCATGTAAATAATAATGGCTAAAAAATTTTGCGTCCTGTTTATTGCCAATGCCGTTATCAATTAAAATCAAGCGGCCATTATCTTCTATTAACAAACAACGCAAGGCCCATCTGCACAAATTATTTTCATCCGCAGGATTAATTTTATTCCAAATGTTTTTAGGAACTACCCCAAACATGGCACCTCCATCGAGTTTAAAATAGCCGGTATTTATACTATATAATTTCATGTTTTAGCTGGACTTTTCTTTTCATATTTACAAATAATAAAAGTATCCCACCAATGATAAAGAAGATCATAAGTGCCAGCACAGAATTACGCATTCCTCCTAAAGATTCAGCTACATAACCAAATGCCAAAGCACCTAAAACTGTTCCTACGCGGTCGCAAACGTCATAAAAACTAAAGTACGAGGCGGTATCTTTTGTTGCGGGTAATAATTTTGAATAAGTAGATCGGGATAAAGATTGTACACCACCCATTACCATGCCTACGCAAAAAGCTAATACATAGAACTGTAAAACCGTTTGAACTAAATATGCAAATATGCAAATGCCAATCCAAATGATGATGATGATGCCCAACGCAAAAATATTATTGGTACGGTTTGATAATCTTGAGAAAAGAAATGCTCCTAATATGCCAACCAGTTGAATGATCATGATAGTGATGATCAACTGGGATGGCTCCATTTTTAATTCATCTGATGCAAAATAAGAGGCGAGGTACATTACCGTTTGAACACCCATATTGTAAAAGAAAAAGCTGTATAAAAACCGTTTGGTAACAGGGTTAAGCTGGAGTTGTTTCCATACTTTTTTTAATTCATAAAAACCATTAACTAAAATATTATGCTCCGGATGTTGTGCAGAAGGTACGGAAGCAGGAAGCCTGGAAAAAGCAATTTGTGCAAATCCGGCCCACCAAAGACCCACAGCTAAAAAAGAAAGACGTACCGGCCAGGCACCCCAGCCCAGGTTTAAACTCTCATTCGATAAAATCGCAACGAGGCATAGCAGCATCAACAACACACTTCCTATATATCCCATTGAAAAACCTTTCGCACTGATCCTGTCCTGGTCTTCTTCTGCAGCTATTTCAGGTAAATAGGCATTGTAAAAAACTATACTCCCTGCAAAACCAATAGAGCCTACCATAGCACAAATAACACCAAATGAAATATTCTCTTTTGTTAGAAACGTCAAACCAATACATGCCGCTGTCCCCAGATAACAAAAAAACTGCATAAATCTTTTTTTGTTTCCTTTGTAATCCGCAATAGATGAAAGGACGGGCGACATTATGGCAATTATAAGAAAGGAAAAAGAGATCATATAAGATGCCAGGGAAGAGCGTTCGAAGGTTCTGCCAATAAAATTTACTTTCTCTGGCGCAATAGCTACGAAATAGGCAGGAAATATTGCTGAAACAATGATCAGTGAATAAGCACTATTCGCCCAATCGTACATGGTCCAGGCATGAATTATTTTTTTAGGTGCAGTTTGCATGTTGACTGGTTATACCTAAAAATAAAAAAAGACATCAACTAATGCGATGTCTTTTTTCCTGGCAATTATTTTTCTATTATTGAATGCTGTCTTTTTGAGTAGAAGTGCTGTCAGCCATCTCTTTGGAAGGCTGTAAATCTGGTTCATTTTGTTGTTGATTAATTTCTGTTTTTTCTTGAGGAGTAAATTCACCTACCTGTTGTACATCTTTAAATTTATCATCGGTTAACACCAGTTTTGTTTTGGCGCCACTAAATACATTATCCTGTATCCACATTTGCCACACTTTAAAACCTAACATCACATTGTCTTTATCCTGGTTTAATTTTTCTTCATTTACTACAAATTTCACAACATACTCTCCATTTTCTTTCGTCAATTGGGCAGATCTCTCATCTGTGGAATTAAAATATTCTTTCTTCAACAAAAAATCGCCAAGTTTTTTTGCTTCTGCTTCCGAAACACCTTCTTTATAATAGACTTCGCTCTTAGCGTTGATCTGTACTTTATCGCCATATTCATTACAGGCGGTTACTAAAACAAGACCCATTATCAATAAAAAGAAAAACTTTCTCATATTCAATTTTTTTTATTTTTATAAGTAACCTGTAACTATCAATATCAAAAGCACTAAACCAAGTACAATACGGTAGATGCCGAATATACGAAAACCATAAACTTTTAAATAATTTATAAAAAATTTAATGGCAAGTAAGGCTACAATAAAAGCCACTGTGTTGCCAATGGTAAATGCATAAATGTTTTCTTGTGATTGGGTTATAAGTTGATAACCACGTTTCGGTACACCATCTTCAGACCATACTTTTATAAAAATTGAATAGGCAGACGCCGCAAACATTGTAGGCACTGCTAAAAAAAAAGAAAATTCAGCAGCAAAATTCCTCGTTAATTTCTGCTGCATACCACCAATAATGGAAGCAGCACTACGACTTACACCCGGTATCATAGCAATTACCTGCCAGCAACCAATAATAAAGGCTTTCTTGTATGTTAATCGGTCATCAGCTTCAATCAGTTCGCTATGCGTTACTGTTGTTGCCAATAAGTCAGGCTTATTTCTTATTGGCTGCTGAAACCACTTATCGATGTAAACCAAAACAATTCCACCCACTAACAGACTTATGGCAACAATCACTTCGCTCCCCAGCATTTTGTCGATTTGATCGTTAAGAAAATACCCAAACCCCAAAGCCGGCAAAACACCCACTATAAGCTTTGCATAGAACTGCCATTGATTGAACTGGACAAATTTTTGCCAATAAAGCAACACCACTGCCATGATAGAACCTAACTGAATAGCAACGACAAAAAGTTTTAAAAAATCATCTTCTTTAGTGCGTAATAATGAGCTGGTTATTATCATATGACCAGTAGATGAAACCGGTAGAAATTCGGTTAGTCCTTCTACGACAGCAATAATTATCGCCTCAAAAATGCTCATGAAAAAGTAGGAGGTTTAGCGGCGTTTAGGCTGGCGGAAAATGGAAAAAATCAGGACTACCAGTCCCGCTAATATTAGAATAGGTGCAATGGTTATGCGTGTAGTACTGTAAACTTCATTAGCATTAAAAACGTTGGGGTCTTCACTGCGGCCCCCTGCCATTAATAAAAAGCCAATGATCATTATAATAATCCCGGCCAACATCCATAATTTATTTTCTTTGTCAAATAAAGATGTAGGTTTTTTTACTATGGTTTCTTTTACAACAGGCGTGGTTGTGGTTTTTTTACTTTTCATTGTGTTTTTAAAAGGTGAGCAAGATAATGTTTAAGGTTTAAAGTTCACAATGTGTCCTTGCCTGAATATGGTTGACTTTTTTTAATTACTATTATTATTATTATTACTTTTTCTTTTTTTGTTTCTTTTTTTCTTTTTACTATTCACATTTAAAATGTTTATAACTGCTGAGATGCTTTATACAATTGCATTTCCGGTCTTCTGCTTTTAGCTAGTTTATTCACATAATTTTCAAATTGCACTGGTGATAATTGCATTGGTAAATTCCAGTGAGGCCTTTCTTCATTATAACGTCTTACTGCTTTGGCAACCGCCTTTTTTAATTGATCATACGTTTCTATTTTCCAGTGAGCCAGGTATTCTTCTTTTATGGTTCTGTTAATGCGTTCTGTGTATGCATTTTCCCATGCGTGTTTGCACATGCTTATTTTAATTTTATTTTCACCCAGCATAGTCAGATAAATTTTGCTGGTGTATTGACTGCCACGGTCTGAATGGTGTATCATACCTTTTAAACACTGTTCTTTTCTTGTTCGCATCATCATTTTCAGTGCCCTGATATTAGCGCTTGCCTCCATATTTTCTCCGGCATGATAACTGACAATGCGCCGGGAGTAAACATCAATAATAAACACCAGGTAATAAAAACAGCCGTTGATCCAGATGTAAGAAATATCTGTTTGTACTACCTGGTTAATACCATTAAGCCTAATGCCTTCTATCAGGTTAGGAAAAATTAAATCGTATTGTGGCCGTGTGGTTTTAATGTAGTTAGGAGGATATATAATTTTATATCCGCTACCCAACAACAATTGCTCAACCTTATCGCGGCCCCAACCCTGCCTTTTAGTTTTTAATGCCATTTTACGACACCCCATCATCGGATGGTGATTTCGTATTGCATCTGCTTTTTCAATGAACTCCTGAGCTTCTCTTTGTTTTACTAAAGCCTTTTGGTGATACTGATCTACTGCCTGTTTGCTGATAGCCACCAACTGGCAGATGGCTTTCATTTTGTAGCCGTGCCAGCGCCGGTGGATTTTGAACCACCACAAAACGGGGTGCAAAAATTTTTTTTTAAATCTACCTTCAATTCTTCACCGGCTATTTCAATAAGCTTATTAAGAAAATCAATTTCTAATTGCTTACGACCCACAGCGGCTTCCAGCTCTGCTACTTTTTTTTCTAATTCTTTACTGCGATATTGTTCACTTTCCATTTGTACAACCAATGTTTTACCAGATTGCAAATGTCGGGAATACTTATTTAACCACTTGTACACCGACACAGCGCTTACACTATATTCCCTGCATATGGCGCTGACAGAAACTTTGCTCTTTTCAATATCGCTTACAATTTTTCTTTTTAATTCATCACTAAACAAACGACGCTGACGTAGTTGTTTTATTTGTTTTGCCTGTTTCATTTTTGACCTATTTTTGGTCAACCTATTTCAGGCAGTTACA
>MWVW01000375.1_pt1 | contig 10328 bp, 8 predicted proteins | sample 1047191 | NCBI WGS metagenome assembly MWVW01 (sample SAMN06349985, study PRJNA376086) | soil metagenome | isolation source: MtG22-5 sample Antarctic (ecotone) | place: Antarctica
TTTTGAAGGTGAAGGAAAGAGAGAAATGTATGATCAGTTGCCGCCGGAAACGTATGCTAAAAGCACTTACATTTCCCCATCAATATCTTTTAATGAAGTAGAAAGGTTGGTTAGATCCAATAATTATCAATATCCATTTGCGGTAAAGCCTGATATCGGTACTATGGGTTTTATGTTTAGAAAAATTGAAAATGCAGACCAATTAAAAAAGTATCATAGTAAAATGCCTTCGGATTATATTATCCAGGAATGGATCACTTATCCAATTGAAGTAAGCGTTTTTTATTATCGTTTTCCTGATCAGGAAAAAGGAACAATAACAGGTTTTTTAAGAAAAGATTTTTTTTATTACTAAGATAAGAGTTAAATAGAGGGGAATTTCTACTTAGCTACCAATCTTCCTTCTTTATATATGGGTAAAACATTATCAATATCTATCGTAAGGCAGTAGCGTATATCTTTTTCAAGACCATAACTAGTGAGACGATGATAATGTGAGGCGTCTTTGTTTTTCATGAATTCATATAGATCATCCTTTGCTTCATTGTATAAGATTTCTGCCATTTTAGAAGCATCACAATTAATAGAAAAATTTTCCTTTATCTTATTGATAACTGCACCTGCAAATAATGTGTCTTCAAGATTTACCTTATCCTTCCATGCAGCACAAGCAAGAATAACATTTTGTTTTTGTGAAATAAGATAATTACAAACGGACGATAGATTTGGGAAAGACCCTGTGACAATCGCTTTCGCATTTTCTGCCAGCGCCATATGAAGCAGTTTTGTTCCATTGGTTGTTGTGAGTACCAATGTTTTTCCTTTAATAAATTCCGGGGGGAAAGTAAATGGAGAATTACCATACGTTAATCCTTCTGCAATTTGGCCATCCCTTTCACCGGCAGTTATTACTTCCATCTGCTTGCCTAACTTTATGCATTCTGCCACACTATCCACAGGAATAATGCTTTTGGCTCCATTATGTAATGCAGCAGCAATTGTTGAAGTTGCTCTTAATACATCAATAATTACAACAATACTACTGCTTACATCATATAAATGTAAAAGTGCAGGCGATAAAGAAGTATATAGGGATGGCTTGTTTGAGATTTGCGTTTTCAGACGTTTAAAATTAAGATTGAAAAATACTTGCAGGGTTTTATACAAATGGCATTTTAACCACTTTGGCAATTAATAGTTTATCCCGAACCTTTACATAAACCTGAGAATCTATTGAGGAATATGGAGTATGTACATAACCCATTGCAATTGCCTTACCCAAAGATGGAGATTGTGTACCGCTCGTTATCCGGCCGATAGTTGCGCCCATCTGATCTTTAATTTCATAATCATGACGGGGAATTCCTTTTTCCACCATCTCTATCCCCACTAATTTTTCTGTTACCCCATCGGCTTTTTGTTTTTCTAAAATTTCTTTTGCTACAAAATCTTTTGTAAATTTTGTTATCCATCCCAGCCCTGCTTCCAGGGGTGAAGTGGAATCATTTATATCATTACCATATAAACAATAGCCCATTTCCAGCCGCAAGGTATCCCTTGCCCCAAGCCCGATTGGTTTTATTCCCTGTGCTTCGCCGGCTTTAAAAATTGCTTCCCAAATTTTATCTGCTTCACCATTTTTCTCTTCAAAATAAATTTCAACACCTCCTGAACCGGTGTAGCCTGTAGCACTTATCAAAACATTATCAACACCGGCAAAATTTCCTTTTACAAATGTGTAATACTTTAAATTCATGATATCAATTTCTGTAAGCGGTTGCAGAATTTTAGTTGCATTGGGGCCTTGTATTGCAAGTAAACAGGTTTTATCAGAGATGTCGTGCATCTCCACGTTTTTATTATTGTGGCTGCTGATCCATGACCAGTCTTTCTTAATATTACTGCTGTTAACCACCAGCATGTAAACATTATTTTCCTCAATACAATAAACAATAAGGTCATCTATAATTCCCCCGGTATCGTTAGGTAAACAACTGTATTGAGCTTTACCAGCTGTTAATTTTGAAGCATCGTTACTGGTAACTCGCTGAATAAGATCCAATGCATTTTCTCCTTTTAAAATAAATTCACCCATATGGCTCACATCAAACACGCCGGCATTGTTTCGCACTGCTGCGTGTTCATCATTAATTCCAGTATAACTTATAGGCATATTAAACCCCGCAAACTCAGCCATTTTTGCTCCAAGAGAAATATGTTTTTGTGTAAAGGGTGTATTTTGCATTTATAATTTTTAGGGTGCAAAGATAATTATCTGAACCATGATTTTGGGGAAGATTATGATTTTAAAAGAATGAAATAAAACATCCTCTTTTAGACTTTTCTTTTTTCTAAAATCACATTAATCTTATAAATCATGGTTCATACAAAAAAGCTCCTGCTTTCGCAGGAGCTCCTCGCTTTGTTTCAACTTCAACTTAACTATTGAAACTATTTTAACCTCTGTTATATGCTCATAATAAAATCATACTTACCACCAAAAGCATCTGCGCTTGTGCTTTGATCTAATTTTTCAAGCTTTTTTTCCAATTCTTCTTTTTTCTTTTGTAATGAATCTTTCATTCTTTGTACTTCTTTTTCTTTAATATTTCTTAATGAATCAATAGATTTTTCATACCTGTAACCGGGATTGTCCACGGTGTCATTATCATTAATTTCATTATCGTCTTCATCTACTGGTATCTTAATATTACCTGGCCCTATTCTTTTATAATATTTTCTTTTGTTATTTTTTTTCTCCCATCTTTCATTTACCGGTTTACCATCAAGGGTGTATAAACCATCTTCCTGCATTATCAATTCTTCTCCCTGATGATTATACCATGAAAAGCTTTCCGTTTCCCAATCATAATTTTCTCCATTATGGCCCCACGGAAATTGAAAGCGCTCCCCATTTCCCCAGCCTATCTTTTTATTAATTTTTATTCTTTTACCTACAGGCACTGCAATTGTTATTACAATATGCTGATTTCGAAATTTATCTTTTTCAGTAATAGGTACTCCTCTGTCAATTAACAGTAAAGAATCTTTTTGAAAAACATTATAATTCATTAGCGCTGCCAGAGTATCCGCATATCTCCTGGTGCGACCGTTTGCAAATTTTGCAACTGTAACCTGAAAACTATCGTTTGAAGATTTAACCACCCTTATGTTCACATTATCTACGAATGCTGTATCCTCGCTTATACTTCCGAACGGCACCATTTTAAAGCGGTTGTATCTCCCCTGGCTATTATATGCTACTTCCATCATATCAGCTGCAGGAGTGAGAAGAGCTATTTTTTCTTCATTGGTATTATTTGTGCTCCTGAAATCTTTACCTACCAGGGCAATTAGGTTTATAAAACATATCCACCCTACTATCCATAAAGTTATAAATCCCCATCTCATCATTTTACTATTGCTTCTTATTCTTGCAATCCTTCTTATTAACCATGTAATTATCCCTATTACCGGAACATAGATAAAAAATATCAGCGTACCCCAGGCAAATAAGTTCTGCCCCCCGCCTTTTATTATATAATCTTTAAAAGGAAATAATCCGGTAGCAGCTATAGCGAAACCAAATAATGTTAATGCTAAAACGCCGGCTATAAAATATAAAAATATTTTAAGTAACACTACTATAAGGTCGCCCAAAGAAGTTCGGGTTCGTTTTGCAGCATATGCAAGTTCAGGTCCTGCAGCATTGCCTTTCTGCTGCACAAAATCTCTGGCTTCTTTGCCCAACTTACCCACTCTTTCCTGCACACCTTTCATTTCTTCCACTACAGAGTTTTTTATTGAATTCAAATCCACTTTTTCGCCCTTCATTTCCAGCTTTTCTGAGGTTGTACTTGCCTCAGGAATTACTAACCAAAGAATAATATATATGAGCAAAGCACCGGGGCTAAATGAGAAACTTATAAATTGAGGGAATGTGAGGGGACCAATGTGAGCCCATTTAAAAAAGAATGATACAAAAGGAATTAAAAATAAAACTCTTGGTATCCACACATTAATATTAAAATAACTGGCAATACCACTACATACCCCGGCAATTATTTTACTATCCGGGTTTCTGTACATTCTTTTACGCACCCCATTTTCTACTGAAGTGCTGCTTGGTACAAAAGCCCATAATAAAATGTATGCTATAAATCCTATTCCGGAAAAGATAAATATAAGCCTTACAATTATTGGTTCTATATTAAAGTATGCTGCAATACCGCTACACACACCGCCAAGAATTTTATTGTTGGCATCACGATACAATCTTTTACCCGATGCAAAAGCAGATTGCTGATAAGAGGTGCCTGAATGTTGATCCTTATTTGTATAAGAATTTTCACCTGATGCACTGTCAGCGTCAGCCAAATCTTGCGGACGGCCAATATTGTTTATAATGGCATTAATGTCATCATCGGTGATACAGGTTGCACCATTTTTTAATTTTTCCTGAAATAGCTCTCCGATGCGGCTTTCAATATCATTGATTATCTCGTCACGGCCTTCTTCATTAGCAAAATATATTCTAAGGCTATCTGTATATTGTTTCAACAGGTCGTAAGAGGTTTCCTCTATTGGAACCACCCGCCCTTGGAAATTTATATTAATTACTTTTTTCATCTCTGTTGTTTTATTGGTTTGTTGAAGTTGAAGTTTTAGTTGCGCTTTTATCAGCAGTAAGTGTTGCCACAGCGTTGGCAAGTTCTTCCCAGGTGGCTTCCAGTTCCTTATAAAAAGCAGCCCCTTTTTCTGTAAGCATAAAGTATTTTCGAGGGGGCCCGCTGTTGCTTTCTACCCATCTGTAGGTTAAAAGTTCCGCATTCTTTAATCGGGTAAGAAGTGGGTAAAGCGTTCCTTCCAAAATATTAAGATTAGCCGCTTTCATTTTATCAATGATATCTGAAGGATAGGCTTCTCCTAATTGTATTACGGAAAGAATACAGAATTCCAATACCCCTTTTCTCATTTGGCTGGCTGTATTTTCTATGTTCATAATTTTCCTTTTTTGTAATCTGAAACAAAGATAAAGCATTATTTAATACTATGCAATACATAATACCATATTTTTTATAGTAGCTGGTTGTGTATTCTAAGGTTTATTTGGCTGAAACCTTTACCCATATTGGTTTTTTATCTATAATAATCTCGGATAATCTTTTAAAATAAATGAAGAATGGCCAAATATTATTATGAGCGGATAGTTAAGAGATGGATTTTTTAAATTATTTTTAAATAAAACCTATAGATGAAACTTTTTTTATTAGTGCTGATATTACTACCGGGGAGCGTAATTACCAAGGCTCAAAACCATAAAATAGATAAGCATCTGCAAAGGCAAATTGAAGATGTTGTAAAAGGTTTTAATGGGCAAATTGGGTTGTATGTAAAAAATATAAGAACAAATAAGATTGCTTCCATAAATGCTGATACCGTTTTTCCTACGGCAAGTATGGTCAAGATCCCTATTTTAATCGGAGTTATGGATAAGATCAATAAAGGGGAGTTACAATATCATCAAACATTAACCTATAAAGATTCCTTATTGTATGCCGGCGTAGATATCTTAGGTTCCTATAAAAACAATGAACAAATTGATATCAGCAAAGTAATTATGCTGATGCTTACCATGAGTGATAATACTGCCAGCTTATGGCTTCAAAGTTTGGCCGGTGGTGGTAAAAGAATAAATGAAATATTGGAGGGTGTAGGCTTTCAATATACAAGAGTAAACTCCAGAACACCTGGCAGAGAAGCGAACAGATCTCAATTTGGATGGGGCCAAACAACACCTTATGAAATGGTGCGAATATTTGAAAAAATTTATAAAGGAGAAATTATCAGTGACAGCATTTCGCAAAGAATGCTTCGCCTTATGGGAAGGGATTTTTGGGATGAAGAAGCTATTTCTGAAATTCCTTCAACAGTACTTGTTGCGGCTAAAAGTGGTGCGGTTGATGCATCAAGAAGTGAAACCTTATTGGTTATGGCACCAAAAAATCCCTACATATTTTCTATCATCACCAAAAATAATAAAGATACAACATGGGGAAAAAGTAACGAAGCCTGGGTATTAACCAGGAAAGTATCAAAACTTTTATGGAATCATTTTAGCAAAAAATGATATTGTTAATCTTTAAATAGATGGATTTTATAACTATTTGTTATATGAAGAAAGCCTACGCTTTGCGTAAATTTAAGTGTAAATCATCACGATGAAAAAATACATTTATATATTTATCACGATTCTGGCTTTTCTATTTGCTTCCTGTAGTTCAAATAAAAGCATTAAAAAAACCTCAGAGGATAAAGCTTTATTTAGTGTACTTAAGAAACTCGATAAAGATCCTTCAAACACAGAATTAAAAAATTCAGTTACCAACCTATACAATGCCGCCGCTAAAAGTCATGTTGATAAAATTGAAGTTTATAATACGTTGACTGAAGCAGATCGCTGGGTAAAGATTATTAAGGAATATGAGGCCCTCAAGAAATTGTCTGAAGTAATTTCGCAATCAGCTACCGCAATAAAATTGGTTAATCCTCCGGATTATTCTTCCGAAATACAAATAGCAAAACAAAGTGGAGCAGAAGCTTATTACAATCTCGGTTTTGCTAATATAAATATTGGCGACAAGCAATCCTCACGCAATGCATACTATGCTTTTAAAAAGGTAAATGATTTTGTGCCGGGGTATAAAGATGTTCAACAACAAATAAAAATTGCTTATGAAAATAGTATTATAACTGTTGTTATTAATCCTGTTAAAGACAATACTTTTTTTTACAACAGCATGGGGTGGAATAATTATGGAAATAACTTTAATAACGATTATTTTCAAAGAAGTCTGGTTAATGATCTGGGCGGAAATTATAATAGAAATACTCTTGCGGTTTTTTACACAAACTGGGAGGCAAGAAGAGAAAATGTTCGCCCCGATTGGGAAGTTGATCTTACCTGGATATATCTTGATATTCCGCAGCCTATGACCAATCAATACTCCCGTGATGTAAGCCGTCAAATTGAAGCAGGAAGGGATACTTCTGGCAAAGTTTTTTATAAAACCGTTACTGCAAGATTAAATATTATAAAGAAGTATTTCACTGCTTCCGGTGATATGGAATTAAGTATAATTGACGTACATTCCGGAAGAAGTGTTACCAACCAGCGCTACAATGATCAATTTAACTGGCAGGAGGAATATGCAACTTATTCAGGAGATCCGAGAGCGTTAAGCAGCAATGAATATGCATTACTCAACAATAATAATTATCAAATTCCAAGAAAAGAAGATATTTTAAATCAGTTGTCTCAACGAATTTACCCGCAGGTAAAAAACAGGATTGCAACAATGGCGAATTGGTAATTTGCATTACTTAAAAATATTATATACAACCCAACTCATTACATACGCCAATGCTGTCATATACAAAAATTGTATGATGGGCCATTTCCAGCTTCTCGTTTCTCTTTTTACAATTGCAAGTGTGCTCATACACTGCATGGCAAGTACATAAAAAACCAATAAAGAAAGCCCGGTTGCAACTGTATAAACTTTTGTGCCATCGGGTTTTACGGCTGCCTGCATTTTTTGCCGGAGCGTTGTATTGTCATCGCCATTATCTTCCCCAACGCTATATAAGGTAGCCATCGTTCCCACAAAAACCTCCCTGGCTGCAAAAGATGTTATCAACGCGATACCTATTTTCCAATCATAACCCAAAGGTGTAATTGCCGGCTCAATAGCTTTACCTAATATCCCGGCATAAGAATTTTCAAGTAATGCAGTCTTTCTTTCTTTTTTATAATCATCAGCCTGTAATGGGTTTTTTGTGGCAAGTGTTTCATATTTTTCACTTGCTGCTTTCATTCTTTCCGCGGGACCATAACTGCTTAGCACCCATAAAAGCAAACTGATTACCATGATAACTTTTCCTGCATCAAAAACAAAAACTTTTGCTTTTTCAACCATGGTATAAAAAATATTTTTCCACCGGGGGTTTCTATAAACAGGCAGTTCCAAAATGAAATAACTTCTTTCAATACTTTTAATAAACCATTTAAATATGTATGCTGTGAGCAATGCCATCACTGTACCCAAAAAATACAAAGCCATCATAACAAGCCCTTGCAAACTTAAAAAACCGAAATACAATTGTTTTGGAATGATGAGGGCTATCAGTATTGTATAAACAGGCAGTCGTGCGCTACAACTCATTAGCGGTGTGCACATAATAGTAAGCAACCGCTCCTTTTTATTTTCAATATTTCTTGCACTCATTATGGCCGGCACAGCACAGGCAAGGCCGCTGATCATGGGCATAACACTTTTACCATTTAAGCCGGCTTTTCTCATAAGCTTATCTGTGAGAAAACTTATGCGTGCCATATAACCGGTATCTTCCAGTAAGGTTATTAATCCAAACAATATCATTATCTGCGGAATAAAAATCAAAATGCCGCTTAGCCCTGCCAGCACTCCATTTATCAAAATATCACTAAACCAGGTTTCGGAAAGTACGCTGCTGAGATAGCCCCCTAACTTTGCAAAGCTCCATTCAATCGCATCCATGGGATATTGCGCTATCCAGAATATACTTTGAAAAAGTATGAAGAGCACGGCAATTAAAATTATATATCCCCAAATGCGGTGCAATAAAATATTATCCAGCCTTTCTGTAAATAACGCTTTTTGCAACGGGTCAGATTCCACAACCGTTTGATGCATTATGTGCTTTATCCGCCCATACCGCTGCACTATTTCTTCGGCTTGTGTTTTAGTGGGGTTAAATTTATTCCTGGCCTCTATTGTTTCAATTTTATGCTGGGTGTCTTTATCCAGGTCAAAATTTTCATGATTGATAAGATAATGAATGGCCCGGTAATCGCTAAAACCGGCAAATTGATTGTGTATTTCTTTAATCGCCTCCGGGGCGAATGCTTTACTGTCAATGAAATCCCGTGCCGGTGTTTTGTGCAGATCATCTGCAATATGCTCGATAGCTTTTTTTAATTCTTTAATCCCCTTATCCTTTCTGGGATTAACCGGTATTACGGGTACACCCAACTCCCGTTCAAGGCCAGCAATATCAATTTGAATATTTTTTTTCTTGGCAACATCCATCATAGTAAGTGCAACCACAACCGGCTTCTTTAGATCTATTAGCTGGGAGCAGTATAAAAGATTTCGCTTTAGATTAGAGGCATCGGCAATCAATAAAAAAATATCTGCCTTTACATCTTTATCCTGGCTTATAAGAACCTTGTAGGAAACCCATTCATCGTGCCTTTTTGGATATAAGCTGTAAGCGCCCGGGAGGTCTATGATATTTGCCGTTAATGATTTTGAGATATTTGAGACACCAATTTTTTTATCAACTGTTACTCCGGGAAAATTTCCGATTTGTTGATTTAAGCCCGTCAGGGAATTAAATATTGAACTCTTTCCACTATTAGGATTTCCGACCAGGGCGATATGTAATGAAGAAGACAAATTCAGAGCTATTGGTAAAAGTATATTTAACAAGTAATTTAACCTTACGATTTAAGAAAAGAGATAAGTTTAAAAAGATCAATATGTTTTTATGGAGATTGGACTTGGGAAATTTTAATCTTTATATTTGAGTTTCTTGTTTGAAACTTTTTATGAAACTTCGCATAGATAACCAGGTAATGGTTGATGAGTTCTTCCAGGATACACGGCTGCTGGGTATTGTAGCACCTATTAAACATTACCAGTTTTGCTGGCATCTCAACCAGCTTTTAAGATTTGATTTCAGAATAAATAATAGCATAGAAATTCAGCTTAACAAAAAACAGCGCACTTATTTTTTCGCTATTTATGAATATGCTGAGAACGCCGGTACCATCAGGCATTACTTGTATAACAATCAATTTGATGGCGAATACCTTTTACCGGAATTTAAACATCTCGATTTCTTGTGGCTTATCAAAGATGATATAATTGAAGATGATGATGTTGCCGGGTTAATGGGTTCAATAAGAACCATACCTTCTGTTCAGCTTGTAACTGAGATGACGAATGAAAAGATCAGGAATAAACAACATCTTATTTTTTAAACTTGCATTACTTTCTTCAGTAACTATGTAACTTACAACAATGTATAAATACATTGCGGTGAATAACATATTGATATTATTTTTATTAATAAATTTTTAAAATGATACTAATACGAGTTTTAGCAGTTTGTGCGATAACAACATTGATTGCAATTTTTAAATTTAAAAATGATACGTATGTGGAAAGAAGAAAATGATAAACTCTATAAAAAGTTCAAATTCAAAGACTTTTCAGAGGCTT
>MWVW01000376.1_pt1 | contig 10311 bp, 11 predicted proteins | sample 1047191 | NCBI WGS metagenome assembly MWVW01 (sample SAMN06349985, study PRJNA376086) | soil metagenome | isolation source: MtG22-5 sample Antarctic (ecotone) | place: Antarctica
GAAAATTTAGGCGAGATTTTTGAAATTATTGAACAACCTCATCAGGTTCTATGCAAAATACTTTTAAATGGTAAAGAGGCGCTAATACCCATTCATGAAGAATTTTTGGATAAGGTTGATAAAAAAAGCAGAAAGGTTTTTGTTACACTTCCGGATGGATTGCTGGAGATATACAGATGATTAATTGTTCAATAAAACTAATTCCCTAAATAAAATCGCAACATAGATAATTAATATAATGGTACTTACTATTGTTTGATGTTTTTTATTTTCAAAAAGAAATTTAATAATTAAGTCGGCTATTAATGCTGTAAAGCTTATAAATAATAATACGGCGATACTTACTATTCCCCATCCTTCTCCTTCAGATAATAATGACCGTACTGTAAAAGTTTCTGAAGCATTTGGATGAATCATTCCATAGAGATTTGCTACCTTTTTGTCTTCGTCTGCGATAATAGGAAAATCGACTGTGCAATTTTGTGTCTCATTAATATCATTTCTCCAGCCCATGTGCTTATCTAGTGGATCAACACTTACAGCCAGCACTTTTACATTTCTCTTTTCAAACTCATGTTTAAGTAAAGCGGTCTTACCTAATTCTGTTGTACATACAGGAGTATAATCTGCAGGATGAGAAAATAATACCCCCCAGCCTTCTCCTAAAAATTTATAAAAATTTATTTCTCCTTCAGTAGTTTGTGCTGTAAAATCAGGAGCAGCATCTCCAAGTCTTAAACTCATACGGCTTAATTAAGTTTTAAAAAAAATATTGGCAAATATAAATCAGATAAGGTAAAGTGTTGAGTTGCTAAGGCCAAATAAAAAAAATTAAAGAATTATTATTCGCCTTTAGGGGTTGTGGTTGCCGAGGCTCTATTCAAAAACGATTTACCAAACCGGTTTTTTACTTCGTCGATGGCTTTGTACAAGCCAGCCTTTTTATGTGTATTGCCAAATAAATTAGTTTGCACAGCGTTATTGGTTAACTCGCTCAAACGCACACCCAGCAAGCGAACAGGAGTTCCTTTTTTATATAATTTATGAAAAAGGTTTTTTACTATCGGTATCATTTCATCTTCTGCGGCAGTGTATGGAATAGTTGTTTGCCTTGAGGTAGTTTCAAAATCGGGGTAACGGATCTTAACGGCAATGCAACCGGCAACTTTTTCATCCTGCCGTAATTCAAAAGCAATTTTTTCGGTCATCCTTACCAATTCGCTCATTAAAAATTTCAAATCCAAAACATTCTCATCAAAAGTATTTTCGGTGGAAATTGATTTTGCTTCATGATAAGGAACAACTTTAGATGTGTGTATCCCCTGCGCTTTATTCCATAGATCTATTCCCCATTTGCCCAGCCGGTTTTCCAATTCATGAGTGCTGATTTTATGAATATCAGCAATGATATTTATTCCCATGTGTTTTAAAACCTGTTCTGTTTGCTCGCCTACACCGGGAATTTTATTTACATCTAATGGCGCTAAAAATTCTTTTTCCTTTCCAAAAGGCACCTGCAAATACCCATTGGGCTTAGCTTCGTTGGTAGCCATTTTTGCTACCATCTTATTATTTCCCAATCCAAAAGATATAGGCAATTTAGTATCATTAATTATTTGTTGTCTCATATCTATCGTCCATTGCAATGGATCAAAATATTTATCCATCCCGGTAAGGTCTAAATAAAATTCATCAACAGATGCTTTTTCAAATAACGGCGCTTTGGAAGCGATTATTTCTGTAACCCATCTTGAATAACGGCTATATTCTCCTCTTGTTCCTTTTACAAAAATTGCCTGCGGACAAAGCTGCTTTGCTTTTGCTGATGGCATAGCGGAATGAATGCCGAATTTTCTTGCTTCGTAGCTGCATGCGGCTACTACACCACGTTCACTACCGCCAACAATTACCGGTTTGCCTTTTAAAGATGGGTCATTTAATACTTCTACTGAAACAAAAAATGAATCCAGGTCAAAGTGAGCAATAATGTGTTGGACCGGTGATGGCATTAGCAAATTTACCGGATTATGAAATTGGTAAATGATTATTATATTTATTAATAACTACTTAGATTTTAAAAATTTACAAACTCAGCAAAATAAAAATTAATCAAAAATGGATTTTGAATTACAACCCACCACCCTCCAAAATGAATTAGTAAAACTTATTCCCCTTAAAAAAGAAGACTTTGAAAATCTATATAAGGTAGCTTCAGACCCATTAATATGGGAGCAACACCCCAATAAAAACCGTTATCAAAGAGATGTTTTCGAAATTTATTTTACCGGGGCAATGGAATCAGGGGGTGCATTTCTTGTTTTAGATAACACAACCGCTAGACTTATTGGGAGTAGCCGGTTTTATGAATTTAATAGCGAGGAAAGATCGGTTGCAATTGGATATACATTTCTTGCCAGAGATCATTGGGGCTCTGTTTACAATGCTGCTTTAAAATCAATAATGATTGATCATGCATTTAAATTTGTAAACACTGTAATCTTTCACATTGGCTCAAACAATATCCGATCACAAAAAGCAATAACAAAATTAGGTGCTGATAAAATTGGCGAAGTTCAGATGGAATATTTTGGTGAGCAACCTCAATTGAATTTTAGCTATCAAATAACCAAAGAAGATTGGCAGAAATTGAAATTAGAACTTTAATGAACCCTGTTTGAGATGGGATAAAGACTACCTGTAAATCTCCAACAATCCATCCGGGAGTGTAACAAAAACTTTACGATTTTTTTTATCAACCTTATCCAAAAATTCTTCATGAATGGGTATTAGCGCCTCTTTACCATTTAAAAGTATTTTGCATAGAACCTGATGAGGTTGTTCAATAATTTCAAAAATCTCGCCTAAATTTTCTTCATCATTGATCATAGTAAAACCCAATAAAGAAATGGGTGCCGATTTATCGGCAAATTTTTTAAAATCATTTTCCAATATCCAAATTTCTTTTTGAATAAGAGTATGTGCTGCTTCTTTACTGCTGATACCTTCAAACTTTACATACGTTTCTGTTTCACTTTTAATTTTTGCTGATTCAATAAACCAGGGAATGAAGCTGTCCTTCTTTTCTTCAATAAAAAGTGATTCTAAACCTTTTAATGAAGTTTTTTTACCAAGGCTATGTTGTAGTATTATTTCGCCTTTTAAAGCATATGTGGCTACGAGTTTGCCAATTTTAAAATAATTATCCATAAAAAAAGTATCGCAAAGAAAACAAAGAACCGCAAAGTTCGCCAAGATTCTTAGTGTTCTTTGCGCAATCTTTGCGCACTTTGCGATACAAAAAAATAAGAAATAAAAAGTCCCGATAAAACGGGACTTTAATGAATATTGTAATTAAAACTTTATTCTTCTGTTTTCTGTTCTGCTTCTGCAGTTACTTCAGCCTCCTGCGAAACACCTTCGGTTTCCTCGGAAGTTTCATTTTCAGTCGCTACTGCAACTGGCTTTTCTTTCTTTACAAACGGCTGGTTGCCTTTAGGCCTGGCTTTTTTATGACTATCTTGGCGTTTTGCAAACTCTTGCTCATGCTCTCCACTCCATTTTGTGAACTTTTCCATTGCAGTAGCTTCATCGAATAAGCCAAGGGTAACACCCCGCAATAAATGCTTAAGGAATAACACTCCTTTAAAACTTAAAATTCTGCGGACAGTATCAGTTGGTTGAGCACCTTTATGCAGCCAATCTAATGCTTTTTGCCTGTCAATCTGGATAGAGGCAGGAACCGTTAAAGGATTATAAGAGCCTAACTTTTGGATGAATTTACCATCACGAGGACTACGTCCGTCTGCAACTACTATAAAGTAAAAGGGTCTCTTTTTAGAGCCATGCCGTTGCAATCTCATTTTTACAGCCATAAAAAATAGAAATTTTTTTTGGGTTGTTATTAAATTTTGTTTCCTAAGGGACAGCGAAGATAAGGGGTGGAAGTAAAGAATCCAAATGAAAGTTGAAATTATCTTTTGCCCAACCCTGCCAGCTTGCCCATTGGCATTTTATTCATCATTTTCATCATGTCCTTCATCTGTTCAAATTGCTTTATAAACGCATTTAACTCTGCAATATCCTTACCACTTCCTTTAGCTATGCGTTGCTTGCGGCTGGGATTAATAATATCAGGATTTCTACGCTCTTCAAGGGTCATTGAATTTATAAGTGCTTCTATTCCCTTAAAAGCATCATCATTAATATCTATATCTTTTATTTGTTTGCCAACTCCCGGTATCATCCCCATCAGGTCCTTAAGGTTTCCCATTTTTTTAATTTGCTGCAACTGGGTCTTAAAATCTTCAAAATCAAACTGGTTTTTACGAATTCTTTTTTCAAGTTTCTTTGCCTGCTCCTCATCAAATTGCTCCTGTGCTTTTTCTACCAGGCTTACTATATCTCCCATACCTAATATCCGTTGCGCCATACGCTCAGGATAAAAAATATCAAGTGTATCCATTTGCTCCCCACTGCTTACAAACTTTATGGGCTTGGTAACTGTTGATTTGATGGATATAGCCGCACCGCCTCTTGTATCTCCATCCAGTTTGGTTAACACAACGCCTGTAAAATCTAATCTGCGATTAAATTCCGCTGCAGTATTCACAGCATCCTGGCCCGTCATACTATCTACTACAAATAAAATTTCCTGCGGGTTTACAGCTGCTTTTATATTAGCAACTTCTGTCATCATCACCTCATCAACAGCTAACCGGCCGGCAGTGTCTATAATAAGTACATTCTTATTTTTTGACTTAGCTTCCCTAATTGCATTTTGTACAATTGAAACAGCATCCTTATTCTCAGGTTCACTATACACATCTACCTTTACCTGTTCTCCTAAAATTTTTAATTGCTCAATTGCAGCAGGGCGATAAATATCTGCAGCAACCAACAAGGGAGATTTTCCTTTTTTTGTTTTTAAATAATTTGCGAGCTTACCACTAAAAGTTGTTTTACCACTTCCCTGCAAACCTGCTATTAAAATGATTGTGGGATTGCCTTTCAGTTCAAGGTCACTTTCCGTACCACCCATTAATACCGCAAGTTCGTCCTTTACAATTTTCACCATTAACTGGCCGGGGCTTATCGCATTAATAACTTTTTCTCCGGTGGCTTTCTCTTTTACCGAATCAGTAAACTCTTTGGCGATTTTATAGTTTACGTCTGCATCCACTAATGCACGGCGTATCTCCTTTAATGTGGCAGCAATATTTAATTCGGTAATTCTCCCCTGCCCTTTTAGGTTTTTAAAGGCGGAGTCTAATTTATCACTTAACGATTCGAACATGATTTATCTGAGATTTGAAATTTAAAACTAAACGATTTACAAGCTCAAGGGTACTAAATAAAAAAGTGAATAAAACTAATGTCATATTCACTTTAAATATGTGCTACAAAATTAAGAAATCTTACTCTCTAAAGTTTTAAACTTCTGACTTTCGGATACAATTTTTTAATCAGTTAATGATTATTCCCCCTCGGTCCCGATAGCTATCGGTAAGGGGCTTATCCCATATATGCTCTCAACATATCACACCTGGTAGCTGATCTTAATTTTACAATGGCCTGGTCTTTTATCTGCCTTACCCTTTCTCTGGTTAAATGAAAATGATTCCCTATATCCTCAAGGCTCATCGGATGATCAATTCCAATTCCGAAGAAATATTGTATAACATCTTTTTGCCGATGCGTTAAAGCACTTAATGAGCGGTCAATTTCTTTTTTTAGTGATTCTTTGAATTCAATTTTAAGATCGCTGCTTTCAGAATTAGGGTTACGTAAAACATCCATCAGGGTACTGTCTTCACCCTCACACAAAGGAGAATCCATGCTAAGATGGCGGGTAGCTATATTTAGTGTAGCTGAAACTTCTTCTACATCCATCTCTAAGTGAAAAGCTAATTCTTCAGGAGTAGGCTCCCTTTCAAACTCCTGTTCTAATTGAGAATATGCTTTGCTGATTCTGTTTGTTAATCCAACTTTATTTAACGGAAGGCGTACGATTCTTGCATGTTCAGCCAGTGCCTGCAAAATACTTTGTCTTATCCACCAAACACCATAAGAAATAAATTTAAATCCCCTGGTTTCATCAAACCGCTGTGCGGCTTTTATCAATCCCACATTGCCTTCATTAATTAAATCGGGTAAAGTAAGGCCCTGGCTTTGATATTGCTTGGCTACAGAAACCACAAAACGTAAATTAGCTTTGGTTAATCTGTCAAGAGCGAGTTGGTCGCCTTGTTTAATAAGTACTGCAAGCTTTACTTCTTCTTCAGGAGTAATTAAATCTACTCTTCCGATTTCCTGCAGATATTTTTCTAAACTCTGGCTTTCACGATTAGTGATTGATTTAGAGATTTTGAGTTGACGCATACTCATCAGCTTGTATTTTTGGCAGTTTAAGGGTAATGATTGGTTATAAACTCCTACTAAAACGAAAATTTAACAATTAAAGTATGTGTAAAACATTTTATATGTACTTATCGTATGTAAATAGCAAGTAACTATGTTTTTATTTGCATGTTTTAATTATACCCTATAAATAAAGTTTTGTTTAGTTGATTTATTTTCTATTATTGCACATATACAACACAGTATTTTAAAAATGAGTAAGAAAGTTAAGTACACATTAGAGTACCCAGTTAGATGTTCACCAGCAATTTTATATGATTTTTTATCAAGTCAAACCGGCTTGCAGGAATGGTTTGCTGACAAAGTAGAAGAAAGTGAAGGCTTATTTAGTTTTTCGTGGGATGGATCTGATGAAGAAGAAGCAGAAATAATGGAAAGTGAAGAAAATAAATTTATCCGTTACCATTGGGTAAATTCTCCCAAGGATGAATATTTTGAATTTAAAATTGATAAATCAGAAGTTACAAATCTCACCATCCTCACCATCACTGATTTTGCAGAAAAAAAAGAGATCAAAGACCAGAGCCAGCTTTGGGAGACTCAAATAAAAGATCTTTTTTACCGGCTGGGTAACTAAGTTGCAATAACTGCATAATTTCCAGAAAAGAATTTATAATAAATTCACCGGCATTTTGCCATTCAACTAAGGGTATTTTTTTGGAAATTTTAAAAAAATCCTGGCTTTTTATTTCCTCAAAATGATTCACAGTAATGTCTGCGGCAGGCAGGTAGTTATTTTCTTCAAAATTATGTTGCCACTCATCTTGATTTACGCAAACAAAAAAATTATTCATTTGCAAAAACGAATGAATGCCCGCTGAATTGGAGATCAATTTTTCTTTATAAATACCGGATAAATGCAGGGTGATACTAAAAAAATTTCCCCACCAGAACATGGTTCTTATTGCAAATATTCTTTCCTTCCAAAAAAATGCCGGGTAATCTAAAATGGCGTAGGGAAGCAATTGATAATTTTCTCCCTGTGATATTTTTCCACTTTGATGCTTAATATTTTCAGGAAATAAATAACTGTATGAAGTATTGATCTCCTTTTTCATTACCAGGCTAATATCCCCAAACATCTCATAAACTTTTTTAGTGATAACCCGTTTGTTTACAATCCATTCAGTATTATTCACTAACTCCATTTCCTCTGGGGAAAGCTGTATTTTTGATAACATTTTCTAAGAGATAAAAATAGCTTCAAAGTTAACATACTTCCCCTGTGATTAAAAAGTTAGATAAACTAATTCTTAAAGCTTTTGTAGGGCCGTTTATTGTCACTTTCTTTATTACGCTATTTGTATTTATGATGCAAATATTGTGGAAATATATAGATGACCTGGTAGGTAAAGGGCTGGATATTTACACGCTTACAAAGTTTTTAATTTATGCCAGTGCCACATTAGTTACCCTTGCATTGCCCATTGCCATTTTGCTTTCCTCCATAATGACTTTTGGTAAACTTGGAGAAAATTTTGAATTGGTTGCTATTAAATCTTCCGGAATTTCTTTGCTAAGGTTTATGCGGCCGCTTTTTTTTGTAGCGATTGTGTTGGGGTTTATTACATTTCTATTTGCTAACTATATAATCCCTGTTGCTACTTTAAAATTTGCTGTAATCTACAATGACATTTATCGTAAAAGCCCTGCGTTCGACTTAAAAGATGGAGTATTTTATAAGGGTTTTACGGGCTTCACCATTAAAGTGGCAAAAAAGGAAAAAGATAAAACAACATTACAAAATATATTGATTTACGAACAATCGAATGGCCCTCAGGATAATACAGTAATGTCAGAAAAAGGAACAATGAAAATGAGTGCTGATAAAAAGTTTCTGGAATTTAAATTACAAAATGGTAATCGTTATGAAGAGAAAGGGGAAATAAGCGGATTAAATAATGAATTCGTAAGGCTGAGTTTTAAAGAATATAATAAGTTGTTCGATCTTAGCCAGCTCGATATAAAGCTTACTCCTGACAGCCTTTATAAAAATAATTTTAAAATGCAAACACTCCGGCAACTAAATATAGAATTGGATGTTGCATATAAGAACAAAGATTCTTTAGTAAGGCGCACCAAAACTGAACTAGCTACAGTGTTTACTTTTACAAAAAAAAAGGATAGCATTATTACAAGGGCTGTAATACCAAAAACCAGGGTCAAAACTTTTGATGAGCTGATACCTGATTCATTAAAAACGTTAGTTCATCAGGCCGCTTTAAATAATGTAAGTACTTCACGAAGTATAATTCAAATTTCAGGCACTGAGTATGATAATACGATAAATAATGTTCGTACTATGTTAACAGAATGGCATAGAAAATTTTCCTTATCAACAGCTTGCCTTGTATTGCTTTTTATCGGCGCACCGTTGGGATCTATTATAAGAAAAGGGGGGTTGGGTATGCCCATTCTTGTAGCATTGCTTTTTTTTACGGTGTTTCATTTGCTTAGTACATTTGGTGAGAAACTGGTTAGGCAACAAATACTTACACCAATGACGGGTATGTGGCTGCCCATTATTGTATTATTTCCGATCGGTGTTTTTCTCACTTATAAAGCTGTCAGGGATTCCCAGTTATTTAATACAGAATTTTATCGTATATTTCTTAAGAAAGTATCCGGTATTTTTAAAAAAGAAAAACATTCCTATCCTTTAAAATAAATTATTATGTCTAAAATTAATCCAACTGATCGCAGAGATTTTTTAAAAAACTCCGTTAAAGGCACGCTGGCTGTAAGCATTGGCGGCGGTGCATTGGGGTCACTTTTAGAATCCTGTTCAACAGCTAAAAATGCTGTAAGCTATCCTTTAAAAACAGGGTTTGATCAAAAGCCATTGCCATATAAATACGATGCATTGGAAAATGTGATTGATGCAACAACAATGGAAATACATTATTCCAAACATGCAGCAACATATTCAAAAAATTTAAAAGAAGCTGCGCAGGCTGAAGGTATAGATGCCGGTAGATCGTTAGAGGATATTCTCGCAAATGTTTCAAAATACTCTGCCAAGGTCCGCAATAATGGCGGGGGACATTATAATCATGAAATGTTTTGGCAATGTATGAGGCCAAAACAAGCCGACAATAAACCATCTGCCCCATTATTATCGGCTATCGAAAAAAACTTCACGTCATTTGCAAATTTTAAAACGCAATTTAGTGATGCCGGTAAAAATCGCTTTGGAAGCGGATGGGCCTGGTTGTATGCAGATAGCTATAATAGTTTAAAAATAGGCTCAACACCAAACCAGGATAATCCTATAATGAACATTAGTGAAATAAAAGGCTTTCCCTTATTGGGTTTAGATGTTTGGGAACATGCCTATTATTTAAAGTACCAAAATAAGAGACCGGAGTATATTGAAAACTGGTGGAATGTTGTTAACTGGAATTATGTGTGGGAGCGGTATACAGCGTTTTTTAACAAAGGTTCAATAATGTAATTTTGATAATGTCTGTAAAATTATTCAATTAGGATAGGTATTAATAGACTCAGCCTTTGCTTAGAAGCATCTTTTAAAATGATACAACTAAAACAAAGGCTGATGAATTGAAAAGCAATCTGCTGCAAATGTATAATAAGTGAAACATTCCCTCCAAATAAATTTTGGCTTAAAATTGTTAATTGAGTGAATCATATTTAGTCGATTAACAGATTAAAAAGTTTCATTGCTTATTTACTAGTATCATTTTAAAGACCGACTCCATTAATCCCATAACTCTCATACATCGTAGATTACCTCAATTATATTAGGTTCACACATAATACTTACTTTCGTAAGCATTAATTTTCATTGAATAAAATACTGATATGCAAACATGGAAATGGGCAATGCAAGGGTAACTAATGTGGCACTGGCATAAATTAACAACTTTGTAAGCG
>MWVW01000377.1_pt1 | contig 10309 bp, 9 predicted proteins | sample 1047191 | NCBI WGS metagenome assembly MWVW01 (sample SAMN06349985, study PRJNA376086) | soil metagenome | isolation source: MtG22-5 sample Antarctic (ecotone) | place: Antarctica
GTAATGTAAGTGTTACCGCTTACTTAGTTGCAAAAAAAGAAAAAACCGTATGGACAGATTCAAATGGTAATTATTCATTTGACGATCTTAAGCCGGGCACATATAAATTTGTTTTTGAAAAAGATGGTTTTAAAAGAGTGTCGAAAGAAAAAATTATTGCAAGAGTCGATGAAGCGTGTCAGCTAAATATCAGTATGGGTGAACACTCAAGTTTTGATTTTATGCCAGGCCCTTCTCATTTTTTTGATTTTGAATAATACCGGTTGATTTTTTTAAGAAAGGAACTGTCTTAAGGGCAGCTTTTTTTATGTCCATGTCGGAAGAACAAAGACCTCACAGGTTTTTAAAACCTGTGAGGTCTTATGCAAGTGAAAGCCTGCTTCCAACGGGCTTCTTTGCAGTTAGCAATGGCAGTATTAGTCAATATCTATATTAAAATCATCAACATCTTTTTTCAGTGTAAAGTTTTTATGCTTTTCTAAAAATGTACGGTACTTGTTGTAAACATCAGCGGGTTGAGTTTTACTATTGATTTTAAGCACACCATCTTTGTGCTCAATTTTATATGGCTCTTTTTTATTGATAAGGCCATCACTTTCCAACCCATCTACAAATGCTTTATATTCTTTAATTTCTGTTTTTGCTTTTTCAATATTTACATTCGCTTCTGCCAACGATTTTTCCAGTTCAGGTTTGATCTTTTTTAGCTCTGCTTCTATTTTGGGAAAATCTATTTCTTTTATCTTTTCTAATTCAAGTTTTATTTTTTCCATATCCACTTTGGCCCAAGAGGCATCCATTTCCATTTTTATTTTAGTAGCATCAACTTCGTTCATTGCCTTTTCTATATCAACTTTTATTTTATCAAAGTCCACCTCTTTCATTGCTTTCTCTATTTCTGCCTTCATCTTATCAGGATCAATATGCTTTAATGATTCTTTGATCTCAAGGTCAATCTTTTCCCAGTCAGTTTTACTCAATTCTAATTTAGCCCTGTCCAATTCTAACAGCGCTTCGTCTAAATTTCTTATCTTTTTTTCGCGTGTTTTAGGCACCGTATCTTTTTGCGATGGTGCGGATGGCGAAGATTGATTCCAGGCAGTAATTGAAAAAATTAGTAAAGCTAAAAGAGCTACTATGCCTGCATACTTAAAATTGATTGCATTTTTCATAACGTGTTTTTTTGAGAAGAATATTTTAATCAAATATACGATGCAGTTCGTACTAAGGTTAAATTTTTATAAAATATTTGTTGAGCGGTAGGGAATTATCTTTTCGGTAAGATAGGAACATGAACTGCCAGGTTGAGCCTGCAAACCCTTTTCGGCCAATGTCATTAAGTTAGGTTTTTTGTATAGCTGTAATTTCACCCCTTCGGGGTTTTGTCTCTTTTGAGAATTTACATACTATAATCATATCAGCCTTTCAGGCTTTAAAATCCCGAAGGGATGGAATTATTATAGTTTAAATTGTTTAATCCGAAAGACAAACCCCGAAGGGGTGGCATTTTTCCTTAACTTAATAAGATTGCCCTTCGGCAAGCTCAGGGTGACAATGTGAACGAGTGGACGACAGCACAAACGAACTGTCAGGTTGAGCCTGCCGAAACCTATTATAATGAAAACATGATTGCAAAAAGAAGCACGATGCTGATATTTCTATTTAGTACAAGGGTGTCCTTCGCCAGGCTCAGGATAAACTTGCAACAAATGCTCAATCGCATTCCTTTGCCGGTTACATAATTTTGCTTAAGCAAAATAAGTCCCGCGGTACAGTAGTTAATTCTGTGTTCATTTTGTTATTGCGAGCAAAAAGGAAAACCAAGTTTTATCTCCTTATCCATTTTACCATTTCTTTCCACGAAGGTTTTTTGCCATACATTAAAATACCTGTGCGGTAAATTTTTGCACTCAACCAGGTAGTAAATAAAAACCCAAGTATCAGCAAAACCATTGATAAGCCTAATTCCCAATAGGGTACTGTATCCGGCACGCCAAATGGAATACGGGCCATCATAACAATGGGCGAAAAGAAAGGAATAATGCTTGACCAGGTTGCTAATGAACCGCCCGGATCGTTAATAGCGTTGATCATAATTACAATGGCAAGTATGATGGGCATAATGACGGGGAAGGTCATGCTTTGTGCATCCTGCGGGTCTTCGTTTACTGCACTACCAACGGCGGCAAAAAGAGCTGCATAAAAAAGATAACCACCAAGAAAATAAAAACCAAAACAAAAAACAACCAGCCCCCAATTAATGGAAGATAGACTGTTTTGCGCCGCTGCTAAATTGCGGATGGCCTCGGAACCCTGTTGGGAAGAGCCCGGCACCTGGCTATTATTTTGTTGCACCTGGTCTAAAACCTCCGGAGGTATCATGGAAGAAAGTACGCCGGAAATTACAGAGATCAATACGATCCATATCAGGAATTGAGTTAAGCCTACTGCTCCAATACCCAGGATTTTTCCCATCATTAATTGAAAAGGCTTTACAGATGAAATAATGACTTCAGCAATACGATTTGTTTTTTCTTCCATTACACCACGCATTACCATTGTTCCATAAATAAACAGTGTTATATAAATCAGGAAGCCTGTAATATATCCTATGCCATTTGCCACATCAAAACTGCTGCTTTCTAACTTACCACCTTCGCCTTTTTTACTTGTTTCAACGCTGATATTTTCTGCACGGCTTTTAATAGAATCAATTTGTTTGGGATCAATCTTCAGTTCTTGGCTGATCATATTATTTTCCAGTGCACGGCTGATATCTCTTTCAATCTTTGTATTGGCTATACGGTTTAAACTTTTTTCTGTTATTAATTTAAAATTGGCCGTCTGATTTATGCCAGTGTGAGGTGCAAATAAAACAGCGGAATAACCTTTTGCTACAAAATTACTGGTGTCAACATCTGCTACGAATTGGTAGGTTACGGTTTTATTACTTTCAAGGCTTGATTTTAAATAGCCGCCTGAATCTACAACTGCTACTTTTTCATTCGAAACATTTTTGACAGTAATATAAATGACGATAGCAAAAATGCCTGCAAAAAGCAAAGGGGTTAGAATGGTTGTGAGGATAAATGTTTTTTTGCGGACACGTGTTAAATATTCACGTTTTATAATTAACCAGATCTTATTCATTGTAAAATAATTAGTCGGTAACAGGTTGAAATTGGCGGGCAGTCGGTGTGCCTTCTACCAATTGAATAAAAATATCATTGATAGAAGGAAGCATTTCGTTAAAAGCTACGATGGAAGATTGCTGTTGTAAAAAATAATTTAATACATCGTTTGGTTTATAGCCTTCGTTGATCTTCACCATCAATGAATGATCATCATTTTGTTTAATAATTTCAAATGTATTATTGTAATTGGTAGCAGGTGTTTCATCAAAACCTATCCGGAAAATGTTTTCTTTAAATCGCTGCTTTATACCTTTTACAGTTCCGTCCAAAATCTTCTTGCCCTTATTTATTAAAACAATATGATCACAGATTTCCTCTACCTGCTCCATGCGGTGTGTGCTAAAAATAACTGTGCAGCCTGTTTTAGCCAGGTTAAAAATTTCATCTTTAATAATATTGCTGTTCACTGGGTCTAAACCACTGAATGGTTCATCAAGGATTATCAGTTTGGGACGATGTAAAACTGTGGTTACAAACTGCAATTTCTGCGACATTCCTTTTGATAGGTCTTCCACTTTTTTATTCCACCAACTTTGCATTTCCAGTTTTACAAACCATTCCTTTATCAACTCCATCGCACGATCTTTTTTTAGACCTTTAAGCTGTGCGAGGTACAAAGCCTGTTCGCCAATTTTCATTTTTTTATACAGGCCTCGCTCTTCGGGCATATAGCCAATATATTGTATGTCATTGATGGGATCAAAGGGTTTGCCATTGAATAAAATATCGCCTTCATCGGGATAAAAAATACCGGTGATCATTCGAAGTAAGGTAGTTTTACCGGCACCATTTGGGCCTAATAATCCAAAAATACTTCCCTGTTCAATGGACAGGCTAATATCATCTACAGCTTTTTGTGTAGCGAAGTATTTCTTTAAATTCTGAAGCTCAAGGATCATAGCAGCTATTTATAGTGTATACAATTGGGACGCAATGTACTGCTAACAATTATTTGATGCCAAAAAATATTAAGCTCCCAATATCTAAAGGGAGCATTGGAAAATATAAATCAGGAAATACTAAAATAAGGAGTACGGTATTTAGAATTAGAAGTTAGAAACCCAGAGATATTTAAGCTCCCCGGCCAGTTACCAACGATCAACTGTCTTCTACCAACGAATTAGCAATTTTTGCTGCAATATTTTCTCCATCCATAGCGGCACTTACAATGCCACCCGCATATCCAGCGCCTTCTGCACAGGGATATAGATTTTTTACCTGTGGGTGTGCCAAACTTTTTGGATCTCTATCAATTCTTACAGGCGAAGATGTCCTGGATTCGGTTGCCACAAGAACCGCTTCATTTGTATAATAACCCTTCATCTTCTTTGCAAATTCCCTGAGGGCAGTTTTTAAAGATTGATGCACAAAAGCGGGAAGCACATTACTTAAGTCTGCAGCCTGTATGCCCGGTACATAACTGCAATCGGGTAAAGAAGATGAAACAATATTTTTAGAAAAATCAACCAGCCTTTGCGCAGGAGCTACCAAATTTCCACCACCGGCTATAAATGCTTTTTGTTCTATTGATTGTTGAAAGAGCATACCTGCCAAAGCCCCGGATTTTTTAAAAGCCTGCACATCTTTTTCTTCAATATTTACCACTATGCCACTATTAGCATAAGGATTATTTCTTTTGGATGGTGACCATCCATTGAGAACGATTTCATTATTGTTGGTAGCCGCAGGCGCAATAATTCCTCCGGGGCACATGCAAAAAGAAAACACGCCTTTACCATTTACCTGCTCTACTAAAGAGTACGATGCCGGAGGTAAGAAAGCTGATCGTATGCTTCCCCTCTCTATCCGCCAACTGGCGGATGGAGAGGGACTGAGGGTGAAGGGGGTGAGGTGATATTGTACCGCATCAATCAATGCTTGCGGATGTTCAACCCTCACACCGAGGGCAAAGGGCTTGAAGGTTATCTGAAGTTTTTTATGGAGCAATAATTCATAAATATCGCGGGCTGAATGGCCGGTTGCTAAAATAATTGCGTTTCCGTTCAAGCTATCTCCATCACCAGTAATAACATCTGTTACAATATTATTTTTAATGGTAAAATCTATCAGTTTTTTTTCAAAATGAATTTCGCCTCCGCAGTCAATAATTTTTTCCCGCATGTTAGTAATAATCTCCGGTAATTTATTAGTGCCAATATGTGGGTGTGCTTCATAAAGTATTTTTTTATCTGCGCCAAAATGTACAAAGCTGTGTAAAATACTTTCTACATTTCCGCGTTTATTACTCCGCGTATATAATTTACCATCGCTATAAGTTCCGGCGCCACCCTCGCCAAAACAATAATTACTTTCCGGATTTACAAGTCCTTTTTTATTAAGAACTGCGAGATCTCTGCGCCGGGCCCGGACATCCTTTCCCCTTTCTAATATAATGGGTTTGATGCCGCATTCAATTAACTTAATAGCAGCAAAAAGACCAGCTGGTCCGGCGCCCACAATAACTACTTTCCTATTTGCATGTCGCACATCCTTCAGTTGCAAAGGAATTAAATGTACAGGTACGTAAGGTTCATCAATAAATACTTTTAATGAAAGCTGTATCCATACCTGACGGCCCCTTGCATCAATGGACTTTTTTATGATATTAAAACCGGAAATATTTTCTTCAGTTACACCACACGCTTCTGCTAATAAATGTTTGATCGTTTCGGGTTGATTTGCCTCTGAAGGAAGCAATTTTATAGTCAGTGTTCTTTGCATGAAATAAAGAGATTTTAGACCCCCTTTAGGGCACGGGGGCATTTCTTATTTCCAGGTATCTTATAATCGCGAGCCTTATATCAGACTGATCATGTGAAACCACCGTTTGCGCTTCGTACACTTTTACTATTTCAGGATTATTAAGATTCAGGTAACTCAAATTCACCTCCCTTCCGGTTAAAAGAAAATCAGTCAAAGCAACCCCGTATATTTTTAAAGTATTAATGGGAATATCTTTTAATTTCCATTGTTTATTATCAGGATCATAGCTTACATCTTCATTGTATTGCAAAAAACTTCCACCGCCTTTATTAGCCTTTTCCTGGTCAAGTGTTTTTATTAACAAGCTGCCTTTCATGTCCACTTCACGTATTCCACCTCCAAATGGTAGTGTGCGTAAAATATCATACTGAGCCAGTGGCATGTTTAAAAATTCATCAATTCTTATTGCTCCGGAATTAAAGATCGCTACATCAGCCTGGGGAGCAGCATTAATCATAGCCGCAACAATCAGCTTCGTTAAATTGGTAGAGCCATAGTATGTATTGTCATCACGACCGTCCAAAGAGTCCAAATTGTTCACTATTATTTTTTTTGGATCAAAGCCTAATGCACTGTAATTCTTTTCTGCAATATTTTCGCATTTTTGCACAACGCTGTTTGTTGCGCTATCCAATGCAATCTTTTCATCGATATATTTTAATTCAGGCACTACATTTACTTTTTTTGCGGTTTTATCGATTTGTATTTTTACAATATAGGCCGAGCGTGCATTTGAATGTGCTTTTGTAATATAAACGACTCCAACTTTTTCAAATATCATTCTATGTTCATGACCACCGAGGATAACAGTTATACCGGGAATTTCTGCCGCCAGTTTTTTATCGTCACCTGCAAACTGGTGTGTGATGGCTACAAAAGCGTCAACAGAATCTTTTATACGGTTGTAAATTTTCTTTGCTGCGAATAATGGGTCCGAATAATTGGCATATTCTGCTTTATTAACGGGAATTGTCAACCCGATAATCCCAATGTTGGCAGTTGTTCCATCTTTGTCTTTTAACCGCATAATTATATATTCAGGTATTGGTTGAAAGAAGTTACCCGCGGTTTTTTGCAAAAGGCCTGATACTACCTTTTACCTGGTGAAAGGTATTAGAAGCAATCCATTTAAATGCTGACTCATTAATTCTATCTAATAACTCATTTTCAGAAAAATCAAATTCATGATTGCCAAATATTGCGAGGTCCCTTCCTGCTGCATTCATAACATCAACCATTTGCTTACCGCGTATTCGCTTGCCTTCGTACATTAAACTATTATAAACAGAAGGGCTTAAAAAATCGCCTGCCATAACCATGTAAGTATTAGGATTTGACTCCAGGTATTGTTTTTTTAATGTATGAACTCTTGCCAGGCCTCCTGCTTTGCCGCCTGATAAAGGCGATATTTCGTACACATCATTTAGCTGCACAAATACGACTTCAAGTTTCCCGTCATCTGTAACAGAAGAAGTAATGCGAGCCGTTTTGCAAGCGGCTATACTAAGTATGGCAATTAACAATACATAATAAAAAAAACGTTTCATTCAAGAATCATTTGTAAAGCAAATTAAACTACATTATGTTTATTGTCCGACTAAATAGTTGAAGCCCTTTTCCACTTGCCTCGCCTCACCTCCATCACAAAGAGTTGGAATGAATATTTCATTTTTTCGGGCAATATAGACATCCTATATTTAATCAGGTTCTAAAATTAAAATACAAAGGCTGTGATTTCAACGTCTGTTTATCGCACTTGGTCTATAAATATGATCATAATAAAAGGAGAGATATAATATTGGCTAAAGAAACCGAAAACATTGATCTTATTATTGGGGATATACACATATTTTTTTAAAAGTACAGTAGTAATACAATAAAAAAACGTAAAGAGGTGCTAATCAACAAGGTGGGTTTGGGGGGCATTTAACCTGGCCGTTTAGAGTTCTATTTGAAAAATAGGGGCGATAAAAATTAGTAAGGCAGGAACTATTTAGTAACAAAAAAAACTGGCATATAAAATTTTTTATTTCATTTTCTTTTTCTGAAATTCGCTTTCCCGTCATAGAAAAATAATTTTATGCACACCATGTGAAAAACTAACCGTAGATTACTATTCTTAAATCAAAATATAAAAAAACTGCCTGAAGTACATGAAGAATGCTGAACTCGTTTGGACAAATTGTTTATCCATCATAAAAGATATAGTAGAGTGGCAGCATTATAAAACCTGGTTTGAACCCATTAAACCGGTAGCCTTAAAAGAAAATGTATTAGTTATATTAGTACCAAGCCAATTTTTTTTCGAGTACCTTGAAGAGCACTACGTAAACCTTCTTGCGAAGACGCTGAAACGTGAGTTAGGCAAGGATGCCCAGCTTGAATACCGCATAATGGTTGATGGAGGTAATAATCGTCATAAGCCTGTAACAATGGATGTATCCGGTCAAGGTTATAAATCGTTTTCTAATAATGAAATGGATTTTCCATTGATCGTTAATACACCTGTAAAAAATCCTTTTGTTATTCCGGGTTTGAAAAAAATGCATATTGACCCGCAATTAAATGCTGTTTATACATTTGATGCATTGATAGAGGGTGATTGTAACAGGGTAGCCCGTCGTGCAGGGAAAACGGTGGCTGAAAAACCCGGCGCTAATTCTTTTAATCCACTTGTCATTTATGGTGGTGTTGGCCTTGGAAAAACCCATATTGCACAAGCCATTGGTAACGAAGTAAAACGGGCGCATCCTAATAAAGTTGTTTTATATGTTAGCTCCGAAAAATTTATTAACCAGTTTGTAGATCATAGCCGCAACAATGCCATCAACGATTTTATTCATTTTTACCAATTGGTAGATGTTTTGATCATTGATGATGTGCAATTCTTTAATAAAGCAGAAAGATCACAGGATGCTTTTTTTGCCATCTTCAATCATTTACATCAGTCTGGTAAGCAATTAATATTAACATCCGATAAATCGCCTAAAGACCTTGAAGGCGTGCAGGAAAGATTGTTAAGCCGTTTTCGCTGGGGTTTGAGCGCCGATGTCCAGGTGCCGGATTATGAATGCCGTATTGAAATACTTGAAAGAAAAATGAAGAATGATGGTTTAGAAATGCCCAAAGAAGTTGTAAAATATATTGCTTACAATATCAATAATAATATACGTGAACTGGAAGGAGCATTAATATCTCTGTTGGCACAATCTTCGCTCAATCGCAGGGAGATTGATCTTGAATTAGCAAAAAAAGTATTGAGGAATTTTATCAAATCATCCAGCAAAGAAATAACTATCGATACCATACAAAAAATGGTATGCGATTATTTTGAAGTGCCTTACGAGAAGCTGCTGCAAAAAACCCGCAAACGGGAAATTGTGCAGGCTCGCCAGATTACTATGTTTCTTGCCAAAGCCTTTACAAAAAATTCTTTAAAAACCATCGGCGAACATTTCGGCGGCCGCGATCATACTACTGTTATTCATTCCTGCCAAACAGTTAAAGACCTGATGGATACAGACGGTGTGTTCCGCGATAATGTGATGGAGTTGCAACAGAAAGTACAGTTAGCAGCACTGTAGAACTATCATTGATTGATTTTGATGATTAGAAGGAAACTCACTCATTTTTCCAACCCAATTTTCTTTAGCATTGTGTTGAACCGCGGATCGGAACGAAGCGGGTCCATTTTTGGATCAATTTTGAGGCTACATAATGATTCCTCATGTTTGTCATAACTTTTTCAAGCCATGTAAAGCGATATCATTTCTATTTGATATCTATGATTCGACTTATCAGCAATAACTTTTTACTCCCTTAGGATTCCGGAAAGAAGAGTAGCTTTATTTAACGATTAAACTGCTGCCTTATATCTGGTATTTTGTAAGTTTGGAAATGAAGGCTAGGGATATAATTAAAATGATTGAAGAAGATGGCTGGTATATAGTGAGACAAAAAGGAAGTCATAAGCAATACAAGCACAAAACAAAAAAAGGACTGGTAACAATTGCCGCACATAAAATGAGTGATGAACTTGCACTGGGAACCTTGAACAGTATTTTCAAACAGGCACAAATAAAAAAATAATGAGAAAATATCTGGTGATTTACGAAAAAACGAAAACGGGATATTCAGCATACGTTCCTGATTTACCTGGAGTAATTGCTACAGGTAAATCGCGAAGTATCGTTGAGAAAAATATTTTCGACGCTATAAATTTTCATCTGAATGGATTAAAGGAAGAGAAACTTAGAATTCCTAAAGCTTCTGCTCAAAGTGAAGTGTTTGTTTTCACTGTTTGACAATTGACGTTAGTCAGTATAATTTTGAATCAGCATTTATTTTTCCAA
>MWVW01000378.1_pt1 | contig 10301 bp, 12 predicted proteins | sample 1047191 | NCBI WGS metagenome assembly MWVW01 (sample SAMN06349985, study PRJNA376086) | soil metagenome | isolation source: MtG22-5 sample Antarctic (ecotone) | place: Antarctica
ACCTACGGGTTCTGTACCTCGCAACTTATGACCGTGTCGCCCGCGTCGAAGCGGCAAGTGTCGAAGCCGAAACCGCCGTTGAGGATGTAGGAGCCGGAGCCGTCTCTGGCGTCCTGCAGGTCGGACTGGTCGCCGCCACCGAGTTCGTCCGCGCCCGAAAGGTCGACCAACTCGTCCTCGCCGTCGCCGCCGAAGTAGTCGTCCGCGCCCGGGCCGCCGCGCATGATGTCGCCGCCGTCGCCGCCGAGGAGGTCGTCGCCGCCTTCGCCGCCCGTGATGGTGTCGTTGCCCGAGGCTCCGTCGATGTCGTCGTCGCCCGCGTTGCCAGCCAGCCTGTCGGAGGACCTACCGCCGTCGATGAAGTCGTTGCCCTCCTGGCCCCGGAGCGTGTCGCTGCCGCCCAGGCCGTACAGCTCGTCGTCTTGGGGGGTGCCGTTGATGACGTTGCCGACGTTGGTGCCGATGAGCTGGGCGGCGATGGCCACCCCGCTTGCCACCACCAACACCACGGCCGTAGCTGTCAATAGAAGGAAGACTCGTTTCATCCTGCGCTCCTTTCCTCGAGGCGGGCAAGCAGGCCCGCCTGCTCATGAGACGAAAGCAGCATAAGCCCGGGGGGACGGGGGGCGCATCACCCATATGTACTAGATCTAGGGACTTTCATTGCGAACTTCTTAGAAGCCCCTCAAGGCGAAGTTCCGCATACGTAGCTCTGTCCCGGTCCTATAGGGCCCGGGGCCAGGGCAGTCGGACCGGGGCAAAGCGGAGGGCCGTGGCGGCGGGGCAGGACCGAAAAGGCCGGGCACGAACAGGAGGGGGGTGATAAGTCGCCGCCCGGCCATACACGGTTACGCGGCGACGCCCGCAAGGTTTCGCCACGACAAAGGCCGCGCCGGTGTACACGGGCGAGAGCGGCGCGGCCCGGGGGATTGTATCGGAAGCGCGCACGACCCCGGTCCAGTCGGCCTGCCCCAGCGGGGGCTATGATACTTCCTGGAGGTATTACGCGGTTCTTATATACGACGCTGGTGTTCGCCCCATTTTGTACATAAGAAAGCCCTCAGCGTAGGACCGGGGCCGTGCGTACTTCGGAGAACCTTGCACAAGCGAAGTTCGCAGAAAGTTCCTTCCACGCACTCGGGTGGATAGGGGCATAAGAGGGGGCCGGGGCTAATATACCCCGGCCCTCGCCCCTTCTTACGTTGGTGGTGGGTGCCCGCTCTTTCTTTCCTAGCTCTTCTTCTCCCCGCCCCCCAGGAGGTTGCCCGTGGTCCCGCCCAGCGTGTCCGTCACCCCGCCCACCGTGTCCGTGGCCCCGCTTACCGGCTGCGTGACCCCGCCTAATGTGTCCGTGACCCCGCTTACCGGTCCCGACGAGGGCGCCTCGTTGACGAGGACTTCGTATTGCTCCACGCTCGCCAGCGTTCCGCCGGTGGCCTCCGCCGCCCCGCTGCGCACGCTAGAGACCGCCTGCTCGGTGGCCCGCAGGTCCTCCTCGCTCTCCCAGAAGGCCACGCCGAGCACCTTGCCGCTCTGCCGATCACCCAGAGAAACGAACCCCTTGAATCCTTCCATCTTCTGGAGCTGGGGTAGGGTCTGCTCCTGTATGTGGCTCGTGGCGTCGTCCATCTTGTCTGGAGAGCCCTGTATGGTGGTTACCCGTGCGTGCATGCCGCTCCTCCTTCTTCCCGCCCAGAGATCCCGGCGGGTTAGCCCTTTCCATCGCCAAGCATGATGCCATCTACCGAACCTCGATGCGAACTTCCGAGAACGCGACCAAGGCGAAGTTCGCAGAAAAACTATTCCACGCTGTTGCGTGAATAGCGTAGATTGTCCGGATGCAGGCTAGGGGTTGGCCGCGTTACCAGATGTGGGCGGGGTATCACGCATGTGTGAAGCGAGGGAGCGGCGTCCGGCCTCAATGTCCCCTAGATGGAGAACAATCAGCTCTACTGTCCGCTCGCTAAGAGCGGGAGTCAACTTCTCTGCAAGCTTCTCTGCAAACCCCTCTGTAGTCTCCTCTGCAGGCGACTCTGCAATCGCAGCGTTAATATCGACGGTTTGGCCGCTTCGGACCGTGATAAGGAATTCTGCCCTTAAAACCGCTATCAACACCGCTTGCCAATCGGCATCTGACAACTCCGGAGCAATGATGCCCCTATGGTTCTCCCACGCTTCTGTTGTGAGTTGCACATCCGAAGACCACCAGCGCTTCTCATTAACACTTATCTGCGCTGCCGCTTGGGCGCGTCCCAGTTCCGCATCAATCAAGCGTGCTGCCCTCTTTACCTCATGGGCGTTGTTGCGGCTGGCGAGCTGATCCTCTCGACGCCACCTCTCCCGTTGCATCTTCAAGCCAGCGATGTAGGTGACGAGCGCACTCACTATCGCCACGACTGCCCCAACAACTATGCCGGTAAGCACACTACCCTCCGAAGATCCTACGCCACCACGGGCGGCGCTGTGCGGTACCCTGCGCCCCTCCCGCATCGGACCGGGGCTCCGCCCTATCCGGCTCCTCCTCGACCGTTTGCGGGCTTTCTGCGGGCTCTTGGGTTTCGCCCGGGTCCCTCGGAGCTTCCAGCTGCGGAACGCGCTCGATGAGGCCGGCCAGCAGGCGGCGGTTCTCCCGGTCCCGCTCGTTAGCCTGAGCAAGCTGCTCCTCGAGGAAGTGCACCCGGTCGCGCAGCTCGTCCACCAGCTCGGTCCCGGATCTTAAAGCATCGGACTCATGAGGGGAGGACGCATCCGCCCCTTTGTCAGTCCCTTCGTCCAAGTAGACGTACCGGCGTCCATTCTCCCCTACATCAGAGCGTATAGTGCCCCTGGCTACACGTTTTCTGATAGCCCCTTCGGAGACGCCAAGCAGTACGGACGCCTCCCGCAACGTCACCCTCCTGTCAGCCACTCCGTCCTCCCCCCCGTCCTCCCCCCGTCCTAGGTTCACCGCAGGGTAGCAGAATGCCGCGAGTATGCGCGGGCATATGTTCGCACTCGGCAGGTCCTATGCCTATCGAGAAGGACGACCTTATCCCCAAGCAGTCGGGCAAATCCGTCCTACCCGTCTGGTATGGTGGGTAGAGTAGGGTCGCGCACCGCAAAAGGATGACCGAGACGAACAGCGCAAAGCGCGACTTTCACAGCAAGAGGATGTAACATGCCAACCAAGACATAGAGAAAGCCCTGATGCCTGCCAAGACCATCAGGGCGAATCTAAAACCCCCTGCTACATCAGGAGGCATAATGGAAGTATACCCACAGCCCCATAATTTTTCACACCATCATATCTTTACCACCCCCACACCACCCGGGGCGAAGGTATTACGCGCGGAGCTTGAGCTAAGCCAAACCGACCATTGGGTAGCATGGAGATGGGGAGCGAAGAAACACAACGGCAAGCAGCCAAAACTTCCCATCAACCCTCGCACCGGTGAGCGGGCCGACACAACCAACGCCCGGACGTGGGGAAGCATCACGCAGGCGACTACGGCAGTCGAGGAGTACGGCTGTGCTGGTATCGGGTTCGTATTCTCGGGGGATGATCCGTACACCGGCGTGGACCTCGACGACTGCGTAGAGAATGGCGAAGTTGCACCGTGGGCTATGGAGATAGTCGAGAAGCTGGCAAGCTACACTGAGGTTAGTCCTAGCGGTACGGGGTTGAAGGTATGGATCAAGGCAAGCAAGCCTGGAGACCGTTGCAGGACCGGAGACATCGAGATGTACGACTCCGGGAGGTTCTTCACCTTCACGGGGGAGAGGTTCGCCGGTGAAACCGTCGAGAAGCGCCAGGCCGAGCTAGAGGAAATCTACGGGCGGCTGTGGCCGCCAGACCAGGCCCCGCAGGCCGGGAGACGGCAACCTCGTAGCTCTCAGGGCACGCTGGACGACCTCTCGGTACTGGAGAAAGCGAAAGCTAGCCAACTCGGGCGCAAGTTTGAAGCCCTATTCGACCGGGGCAATCCGACCGGGGGCGACCACAGCAGGTCCGACTACGAGCTGCTAAAGATGCTAGCGTTTTGGACGGGCAAAGACCCGGACCAGATGGAGCGGCTGTTCTCGCAGAGCGCACTAGGACGGCGCAAAAAATGGACCGGCAGGAAAAATTACCGGCAGAGAACGATCAAGAGGGCGTGTGAGGCCGTCGGCAAGGTTTACGACCCAGAGCACAGCAAGCCGAAGGAAACGACGCGGGAGATTCTGCAGAGCAACATGGTGTACGCGCTGATGGGCCACCAGTGGGGCGAGGGAGCCCCCAGGACGGACGCCGCGGCGACGGACTACTTCGTGTACCGGGCGATCCTCGGAATCATGTACAGGACGAATAAGACCACCGCGGGGATAGGCGAACGGGAGTGCGCGGAGGCGGCGGGTATCGGCTCCTTAGAAACCGTCAGCAATTCGTTGCGCCGCCTTCGGGATAACCACAGTTTGTTGGTGAAGGTGGCAAGCGGCAAAAAAGGTAAGGCTGACACATACGGCCTGAAAACCGTTGACTCAAAACCGTATCAGTCTCTTATAAGGAAAGAGATGGTTCTTAGTTTATTAGTTACCAACAACACTGTGTCTATAAGAAGTGAATGTACGGTTTTGAGTCAAACCCAAAATCTTCGGAATCCGGCTCCCGACATGCCCGACTTCGACAGGAACGGCAGGCGCTTACCGAAGGGCAAGCAAGATCCCCTCAAGAAGCTCGGCAAGGTGAAGGGCTGGATACTCGATATGGTTCTGGTGTCACGGAGCACCGTTTCCTTATCGCTGCTCTCGGAGCGTACCGGCATTCGTCCAAACAACCTGAAAGCGCGGCACACGAACCCCATGATCGTAGCCGGTCTACTGAAGGATACCGGGGTGGGGTATATTCCCGCTGTAAATGTCGGTGAGGCTTTGGGAGAGGAGCTGGAGTTATCGGGTTGTAACGAGGCGGCACGCCGTCAGAGAGAGCGGCACGAGCGGGATCGGGAAGCGTATCGCACCCGCAAGGAACGGCCAGTAGACAAAGAACCGATCAGGGGGGAGGTTGCCATGATAGAAGAAGATTTTAGTGGCATCGAGGAGAAGCCCCTTCCGTCCCCGCTCGCCGTGGCGCTGCATGACTACCTGGAACGCAACCCGCAGGCCACCGACGAGACGCCCTCATGGATCGCGAACACCATTTGGGCTTTCGAGCTGTACCCCGGAAAGCCCACCTGCTATGAGGTGACGTCTGCCCTGGAGGAGCTGGGCTTAAGGAAAAGCCACGCGACCCGGCGAGTTGCCTGACAAATCCTGCCCGCGCAGAACCGAAGCAACCGAAAACTATCCGAGACACGGAGGTACCGCATGACGCAGACGAAAACTGACACACACGAACTCGAGAAGGCCGTACGCGAAGCAGCGGCACACGAGGATCAGGAGATTGCGGGGATACCCGGCTTCATCACCGATGAGGAGCAGGAGACGGCCGACCTTCCAGACGAAAGACCTTACGAGGAGCTGGCCGAGTCCCTACGTATCGCGGGGGCAACCGAAGAACGCATCTGGGAGGCACTAACCGACCTCGCAGAGAGCCGGGGCGACGATTGGGAAGAAGTGTTCGCGGTTTGCTTCGGAGATCCCAGCGTTTTCGGCACGTGCGAGCCGTTTTGAGCGGTAAATCGGCCAGAAAGAGGAGCTACGAAGGAGCCCGCCTACCCAAAAGGCGGGCTTTTTCATGCGGTCTTCATTTTCCTACCCAGCCAAAAACTGCCGTTTACCCTATACCTATGCTAAGAAGTCGTGAACGGGCCAGGGTGAAAGCTCATTTACTAGAATCATGCAATAACGCAGGAATTGCATCCTAAGGATGGGCGAATCTGTCGAAAAGTGAAAGAAATCGGGCCGAACTGGACCAAAAAATTATTCTAGGATTTTCTAGGGGTAAGCCTTCCTGAAGTAATTAATAATCTACGTTCAGCGTCCCGTATAGCATTCCTCCTCCCTGAAGGTTTGATGTTCGCGTTCGGTGCTCGGCAGACCTTCAAACGGCACCCCGGCAGCGGCGAGGATGGCTTCTAAGGTCGGCAGGGTACTGGACACCCCTGGAAGGCACCCCGCGGGCCTTCAGCGAAGCGCACAGAGCCCTCAGCCCCGGTCCTATAGGGCCAGCCTTGCCAGGGTAGGCGTCTAGGGGCGTCGGAACCGGGGGAAAAACCTCATCGCCCCGGTCCCATGCGCTTTCTTATGTATAGATTGAAGCTTATGGAGGTTTACGTATACATAAGAAAACCTTTTGCTTTCGCTGCCTTGCTTCGAGAGGACCGGCCCGGTGCACACTCCACACTTGAACCTCTCTGCCCACGTAGTTCTACCCGCGCATAACCACGATCCCGTATATCTATCCATCAGCGTTGCGAGCTATAGCAAGGTCGCACGGTAGGCATGGGCAAAAGCGGCGTTCCCCCGGTCCGCTGGGGCGGATATGCACGATGCTGCATCCGGACTTCGGAGAAGACCCCTTCCACGCACTCCGGTGTATAAGGAATGCAAAGGGCTCCAACGTATGTCGCTCAATGCTCAGGGCGAGGCCGTAGCCGAGGCCGTAGCCGAGGCCGTAGCCGAGGCCGTAGCCGAGGCCGTAGCCGAGGCCGTAGCCGAGGCCGTAGCCGAGGCCGTAGCCGAGGCCGGGGTCGCCAAGACGGTCTTCTCCTCAGGCGCCGGGACGGTCTTCTCCTCAGGCTTCTCCTCAGGCGCCGGGACAGGCTTCTCCACTGTGACGGTACGAGCCGCAGGCAGAGGCGAGGCGGCTTCCTCCCGATCACCAATGCGCTCGAGGAGGGCCCCGACAAGAAGCCCTACGGCGAGCACTATCAGGAGCGTCATGGCCAGCCCTTTGTCCCTCCTCACTGGCCTTACCCTTCTCCTCCCCACCATCCCATCCCTTCACTCGTGCCGTACCCGCTCTTGTCCGGCTCCTTGGAGCTTCCGAAGCAGGTGCTCTCACCGAGTAGCTACCCCGCGCATATCGTACACGCCCCATAGCCCCGGTCCTATGCCCTCCTATGCATCCCCCACCCCTACTCTCCGCCTTCTGCCGATAATACCCCCGGTGCGCTTCCCAGCGGTTCAGAAGACCGGGCCCTGTTGGACCGGAGCTACGCGAAGTTCCGAGAACGCCCCTTTCACGCACTCGGGTGAATAGGCGCTCTCCCCCGGTCCTATGGGGCTAGGCCACAAGGGGGCGTAATACCTGCGGGATGTATTATCGGTTTCTTATGTACGATACCCGCAAAACGTCCCTGTCTTGTACATAAGAAAGCCGCTCGGCGTAGGACCGGGGTGGCGCTGGGAGAGGTCAAGGAGATACTCGCCCTGCACGAGCGGGGCGAGGCTCCCTGCAGGTACGTCACGGAGGCGATCGCCCGAAGGGCCGAAGAGGTGGAGCGCCAGATCGCAGCGCTCACACAATTCAAGGAAGAGCTCGACGGCCTTTACGAACGAGCCAGGAAGCAGCCTGCCCCCGAGCCGCAGCAGGGAGGCTACTGCCACATAATCGAAACTGGTACAGCCGAAATCAAAGCTGGTACTAGCCAGGTATCGGATTATTCTCACCGAGAAGCGTAGCTCTCGAACCCAAGCGGATACATCTCATAGCTCTCTACAACTCAGGTAGAGACCCCGCGACCCGGCGAAGGAAGAATGACACCACCAGAGACTGCAGAATGCCCGCAACTGCCGACCACACTACCAAGAAGACCAAAAAGAGGCCAATCGCTCCTACCCCCTGCAGCGAGATCCCCAACACTCCTAGATACTGATCGAGAAACCCGAGCAGGCTCTTGCTAGCCTCGGCGAAGGCCTCGACGCCGCCTAGTACCAGGTAAACATAGAAAAAGAAAACTGGCGGATAGTAGAGTAGACGTACCCCAAGGCCCGCCAGGGCGCAAGATACCCACCCGCTGCCATTTCGGATAAGTGCCCCCATTAGTGGTCCGGAGACCGCATGCGGCACGGAGTTAGAGAGTCCTACCGACCCGCCAAGCGCGAAAAGCACCATCAGGGCCGCGCTAGCGCCAACCGCTCCGGCCATCAACCCGCGACGGTAAGCTAGTAGAGCCAGCGGCACTGCGCCGAAAAAGGCAACGACGAAACCACCGGGCAGATACCGGCCAACGAGGAACAGCACTGCGGTGAGGGCCACCATCAGTGCCCCCTCCGACAGCGCTCTCGTGGGTAGGCGCTTCTGTGCCGCATTTTCGGTCAGTCTTTCTTACCCTCCGAGATACATGGTTTGCCGTTCTGGCTCGCCAACTATTACGCCGAGAATCACCCAGTCCGGTATCGCAAAGATAACGTAGATATCGTAGAAAGACCCGGGCTCTTTACGGAGCCCGGGCAGATGCTACTGTTCGCTCCGCTCGGCTAGCTACGGGCTACACCATCGCAGCCGCAAGAGCCGTCACAGCCACAGGGGCCCTCCGGCGTCTCTAGAGAGTGCGCCCTCTCGCGGTCTATAGCCGAGGCCTCACGGACTACTCCACCACCACAACCGCAACCGCAGCTACCCTCCTTCTCCGACCCATCCACGGCCGTGCCGACGAAGCGTTCGTTCTCTTCCACAACCCTGAGCGCAGTCATCTATGACTCCTTCCGTTTCTTGTACTCCATTTGCTCTGCTGTTTGCTCTGAAGGTCCACCAGCTGCCCTTCTCTGGTCACCGAATCCAGGCATCCACAGAAACTCACCCCTTCGCCGCCATCGCAGCCCTGTACAGGGTCGGTCTTTAGGAGCCGCTCCATGTAGTAGAGAAGACCATCCCGGAATTCGGCCAGCTCGTTCATCCTCCTCTCGGTCTCCTGCAGTCGGGCATCGAGGGCCTCCTCCAGGCGTGGTAGCACCTTGCCTCGCCCGCCCTCTGAAGCCATCGAGATCAGCTCCGTTATCTCCTCCAGGGTGAGCCCAAGAAGCTTCGCCTTTTTCACGAACTCCAGGCGGGCTATCTCCTCTGCGCTGTAGAGCCTGTACCCGGCTTCGGTCCTCTGTGTAGGTTCCACCAGCCCCCGCTCCTCGTAGTAGCGCAGGGTCTTGGTGGAAAAGCCCGTAAGCTGGGCCATCTCACCGATCTTGAGTAGCCTTTGTTCGGCGTGCTGTTCGGTATGCTCGACCATTGCCTCAGAGCGTACACCTTACCCCGCGCGGGAAGGTCAAGGAAGATCTCGGAACTCCTCTTGGAGACCCTTGAGCCTCCCCTGAACAGGAAGGTGTACACCTCTGGATCACGATCACTCCGGCGCACGCTTTCTTCAACTGGGCGATCCTCAGAAAGTGGTTGCGCCCGCAGGTAGAGCGCGTCCATCTAGTAGCGCAGCTTGTAGCCGCGGCGCAGGATCTCCATCGTACCCCAAAAGGCCAGCACGGCGAATACCCCGAGCGCCGCAAGGGCCGGGTACGGGGGCGCATCAGAGACCCCCACCGCAGCGTACCGGAAGGCGTCCACGGCGTAGAAGATTGGGTCCAGGTAGGTAGCAACCCGCAGGGGGGCGGGGAGCATCTCCGCCGAGTAGAAGACCCCGCCCAAGAAGGTCAGGGGCTGGATGACGATGGCGCTCAGGAAGAAGATGTGGTCTATGCGGGTAGCAAGTACCCCGGACACCACACCCAAAGACGCGAAGGCGACGCTCGTCGCCAGGCCAACGGCCAAGAGCAGCAGGGGACGCTCCGCCGGAAGACCCGCCAACGGAATCGCCAGGGCGAACGTCCCCACGCCCACGAGCATGCCGCGTAGGACGCCCCCAAGCACGTAGGCCAGGGCTATCTGCAAGGGCGTCATGGGGCTGATGAGGATGTCGTCTATGTACCTCTCCCGCTTGGCGTCGAAGATGCTCGAAGAGGTGTTGCCGTAGGAGGCCGTGATGACGGCGAGCAGGATCAAGCCGGGCAGGATGAAGTCCAGGTAAGGAACGCCCTGGACCTCCCGCAAGCGGCTCCCCAACCCGTACCCGAAGACCACCACGTAGAGCGCCGAGGTGAGTAGGGGCGCGAACAAAGTCTGTGTCCAGACCTTGAGGAACCGGTTCACTTCCCGCAAGAGGAGGGTGCGGAAAGGGATGCCAAGGATCCCGGGCATCCGCTCGTCTTCGTCGTGGCTTCCCCTTGCCATATCGCCACATCATATACGAGCAAGAAGATGCTTTGTAAGCGACCAACTTCGGAGAACCCCCTCAAGGCGAAGTTCCGCATACGTAGCTCTGTCCCGGTCCTATAGGGCCCGGGGCCAGGGCAGTCGGACCGGGGCAAAGCGGAGGGCCGTGGCGGCGGGGCAGGACCGAAAAGGCCGGGCACGA
>MWVW01000379.1_pt1 | contig 10285 bp, 7 predicted proteins | sample 1047191 | NCBI WGS metagenome assembly MWVW01 (sample SAMN06349985, study PRJNA376086) | soil metagenome | isolation source: MtG22-5 sample Antarctic (ecotone) | place: Antarctica
CTTCAAAAGCGGAGCCTTGTTGATGATAATGCTTTGCGAACTAAATACATAATTCTTATAAATGATTTTAATAATGGTAAAAAACTCCACAACGTTCCCTCAAGGCTACACACACAAAAAAACGGCAATTAATATAACAACTTAACAGCATTGGGTGAGTGCTTAAGTGCTTTATCAATAAATTGGTATGCCTCCAATCTAACTTCGGGTATAAAATCGTGGCCAGAACCGGGATACCTTACCTGGAGATTTTGCGCTGCATTAAAAAAACGATAAACTGAGGATGCATTAGCTATACCTTTTTTTACTCCATTCACATCAAAATTTGCATCATTTAATGGCGAATTAGAAAAAAAAGGCCGGGGGGCAAGGGCTGCTATAATTTCATCAAAATCAAATGGCAACTTGCTGGCATCCAGGTTATATTTATCCCGGATGAAAGGCATATACACTTCCTGGGCCCAAGGCCCCAGCGTATTGGTATTTTGTTTTCCATTGTTATAATAATCAAACAGGGTCCAGCCGCAGCTTGATACGATTACCTTTATACGGGTATCAAAAGCTGCAACAAACAGGGCATTATGTCCCCCCAATGAATGGCCCAAAACACCAGTTCTCTTGGGATCCACATCTTTTCTTGCCTGCAACAAATCGATACACCGCATGTGATTAAAAATGGCTTTCATTGTTCCCGATTGATACCGGTCTGTTTCAAAGTTATAATCTTCCATATCTCCAAAACCCGGATAATCTGGTGCTATCACCACATAACCCCTCTGAGCCAATTCTTTTGCATAGGCTTTGTTAGGGGAGGAGCTAATGCCAGAAAGCGCTTTTTTGCCTAAAGGGTCTGTTTCGTGCAAAACAAGCATGGCCGGCAGCTTTTTTGGAATACCCTTTGGAAGAGGAACATATAAATAAGCCGGAAGCAATTCATTTTGTTCAACCGTAAAATTGATAGCGTAACGGGTATAGCCCTCTTCTTTAATGCTATCTAGGATGTTTATATTAAGAGCGGGCAGCTTTGTACGGTCGGGCAATAACCCCATCGCTTTTTGCATTCCATCAAGAATCTGAAGCCTTTTCATTTTCCATTCTGCTAAGGTTTTTACCCGTTTATTTTTTCCAAAATTAGTTTTATACACAAGCAGTTTTAAACTGTCTGAATATTCCTTACTAGGATTTCCAAATGCTGATATGGAAAGGCTTATCACCGCAAAACCAGCTAACAGCAAGGCCTTAGAAAACTTTTTAGTGAAATTATCCAGGTTCATTTTAAAATAATTTTTACCTTATTTGTATTTTATTGATGTTAATAAGGTGAAGGTAAAGACATAGGGGAAAGCATTTTTTCTAAGGTTAAAAACACCGCCTGATTTCAATCTCGTTTTATTAAATGTTATCAAGAAAATTTAGTTTAGCCATAATTAAGGCTTTTTATTTTCAACAAAATAAACATAATAGTATTCAAAATGGCCATTCCTATAATCAATAAAAACGATGTTTGAAACATAGTATCATGATTGTAAATAAAAGTAACAGTTAATGAATTGTGCAGCGTGTATTTTCGGTTTTAAGATTTTCTTCAAGTTGTGCATACAACAGAATTGCATTTTTAAAGCCATAAACCAAAATAGTACAAGCAGTATGACAACATTTTTGCTGGCGCAAAACACGCCCTGGTTTGGTGCCAACGGCTTTGGCGTTATTATCTGGACAAAAACTTCCCCGTTGTATAAGGCATGGAATGATAACGATTTGAGAAAACAATTTAACTGGTATAATGAAATGTTTAGATTAAGCCCATGGCAGGCCGGTCAGCCTGCGTATCCTAATGAAGGGGTTATTTCCACAAAGAAATACAACAGTCCGGGTGCAACAATTGCAACTTTTAGTATGCCTTGTTACAGGTATGCCGAAATACTGTTAACTTACGCAGAAGCTTCGGCGCAGGCAGCAGGGCCAACTCCTGATGGAGTAGAAAAGCTCAACATGGTAAAAAGAAGGGTTTATGGCCTTAACCCACTTCAACCTTCTTTAGTTGATTTCAAAGCTGAGGACTATACTACAAAAACCTTTACAGATTTGATAATACAGGAAAGAGCCTTTGAATTTCAGTTAGAGGGCAAGCGTTGGTTTGATCTTACACGTACTGGAAGGGCAAAGGAAGTTATTAAAAACAATCTTTTTATAGATGTAGCAGATAAAGTACTTTTATGGCCTATACCAAGAATAGAATTTGATTTGAACAAGGGTCTTGATCCGGTTAAAGATCAGAATCCCGGCTATTAATTCGCAATAAAAAAATTTTATAAGAGCAGCGCAGCAGGTATACTTTATTGTAAACCTCCGGCGTCCTTTCCTTTTATCAGGACAGGTATTACAAAATAAAATGTGAGTCTGAAGCATGTGAAGGGTAATAGTGCAGGATAAATTTTAAATTCAGTATAAATACATTTAGTAATAGGTGCTGCTTTGTCTAGTCTTTTAGAAAAGTAAAAAATTAATAACCAATAGTTTTATGAAGCCGCTCATTCCCTCAACAACCACTAGCAAATTTTTTCTTATCCTTATAGGATTGCTAGGTGCGATAACTGCTAATGCCGATGATTTAAAAATTGGTGCTGCATCGGTAAAAATAACACCACCAATGGGCGCATTAATGGCCGGGTATTTTCACGAAAGGCTGGTGGTTAAAATCCACGATGAGCTTTACGCAAAAGCCCTGGTTATTGAAAAAGATGGCGCTAAGATAGCCATTGTATCCTGCGATCTTATCGGTATATCGGCTGGCATTGTAGCTGAAGTGAGAAAGTTGGTAGAAAAATCTTTAGGCATTGATGCCGCTCATGTGATGATAGGCGCTACACATTCGCATACCGGCCCGGTAATCCCTTCGTTTCGGGAAAAATATGGTACTAAAAGCAAAAATGCAGAAATCCTTGCAGACTATATTTCAAAACTCCCTGGCCTTATTGCCCAAAGTATTCAGCTGGCCAATGCTAATTTAAAAACTGCTAAACTCTCCTTTGGATTAGGGCACGAAGAGACGATTAGTTTTAATCGCCGTTTCTTTATGACGGATGGTACCGTTGGCTGGAACCCGGGAAAATTGAATCCTAAAATTGTGAAACCTGCAGGCCCCATCGATCCCGATGTATCGGTTTTGTATGCAGAGACTATTGAGGGGAAACCCATTTCCACCTATGTAAATCTCGCCCTTCATTTAGATAATATAAGTGGCAATGAAGTTTCTGCAGATCTCCCTTTTACACTATCTACCATTCTTGGTAAAGTAAAGGGAACTGAAATGGTTACCGCCTTTTCCCAGGGATGTTCGGGAAATATCAACCATATAAATGTAAAAACCAACACCCCACAAAGTGGGCATTTTGAAGCCGAAAGATTGGGTACTGTCCTGGCAGGTGAAGTAATTAAAACTTATACCCGCCTATCTCCTTTAGAGATTAACAAAATAACTGTAAAAAGTGAAATAATAAATCTTCCGCTGGCTCCGATTTCGAAAGACGAATTGCCATGGGCACGTGAAATTGCAGCCAAATATGGTAAACTTGATGCGGCTCCTTTCCTGGATTTTGTAAAAGCATTTAAATTATTAGAAATTGATTCAAGAAATGGTAAGCCAATAGATGCAGAAATACAGGTGTTTACTTTAGGGGATAAATTTGCCATTGTAAGTCTCCCTGGTGAAGTATTTACTGAAATTGGGCAGTACATCAAGAGCAGGTCACCTTATCCATATACCATTATAACAGAGTTGACCAATGCTGCCCTTGGATATTTTCCTGATAGAAAAGCATATATCGAGGGAAATTATGAAGTGATTACTTCAAGAGTTGCTCCCGGGTCTGCCGAGATATTGGCTGAAAATGCGCTAAGGATGCTGAATCAATTAAAAAATAAATAGTTTGAAAAAAATATTCACCTGGTTGTTTTTGCTGGTTACAATTTCAGCAATTGCTAAAGACCACAATCCGATCCTTCCTCAGCCGCAAAAAATTTCTTATGGTATTGGGGAGTTTCTGATAAAAAATGTAACCATAGGCTTTGCATTCAAACCTGCTGCAGAGGACAGATTTGCAGCACAGGAGCTTGCACGTATTTTAGCTGATGCCGGTTCAGGAAAAGTTCTAATCAAAGAAGGCATAATCACTGCCCCCACAATTATTTTTAAAAGAACAGGTGGTGTTGATCCATTACCTGCAGTTGGAGAAAAGCCTGGTGCTTCTTCACGCGAATCTTATATAATAAAAGTAACGCCAAAAAACATTTCTATTACGGCAGTATCATCTGCCGGGTTGTATTATGCCGTTCAAACATTACGTCAGCTAATTGAAGGTTCGGGCAGTAAGTCTGTAATACCTGCAGTGGAAATTGAGGACTGGCCTTCACTTGCTTACAGAGGTTTTATGATGGATATGAGCCACATGCAATTTCCAAAGGTGGAAGAAATTAAAAACCAGATAGACTTCCTGGCTCGATGGAAGACCAATCAATATTTTTTTTATTCTGAAGCCAGCATTGAACTTGAAGGCTATCCCTTGCTAATGGCAAATGCACGGTACACGAAACAGCAGATTAAAGACATCATTGCTTATGCGAAAGCCCGCCATATAGATGTAGTGCCAAATATGGAGTTATACGGTCATTTACATGACTTATTCAAGTTAGAGCATTACTCAGATCTTTCAGTTAATCCGTATGGCGGAGAGTTTAAACCTAAAGACCCGCGTGTTAAGCCCTTATTGAACGATTGGATCACCCAGATCTCAAAACTTTTTCCCAGCCCATTCTTTCATATTGGTTTTGATGAAACCTGGGTAATTGAACTGGAAGCTAAAAAACTAAATCAAACGGCTGATGAGCTTTACCTGGAGATGCTAAATCAAACGACGGATATGGTGGAAAAGCAGGGAAAACAACCGTTGGTGTGGGCAGACATGCTGCAGAAATTTCATAGTATTATCCCAAAAATGTCGCCTAAAGTTACTGCGGTGCCCTGGCATTATTTTCCTTTAAAGGAGGCGGAATACGATACTTTGCTAAGCCCCTTCTCAAAAGCAGGCATTCCTATGATGGTACAATCCGCCAGCATAAACTGGCATTGGTTCTATCCAGCCTTTGAAGTGTCTTTTCAAAATGTTGACTTGCTGATTAAGGCCGGCCGTAAATACAATGCAGTAGGTTATATACAGTCCGGCTGGACAGATGATCCACAAACGTTGATGCGCTTATCGTGGCCGGATATGGCTTATGGCTCCATAGCTTCGTGGCAAAGCGAACCAATTAATCAGCCTTCTTTCTTTCAAAAATATACTAAGATCATTTACCCTGCAGCGCTGGCTGCTACAGTGGAAAAAGCTCATTTGGCTTTAATGAGATCAGAATCATTTATAAGGAAAGCAGTAGGTCAAACAGACTTTGCACTGTGGGAAGATCCGTTTTCAGTGAAGTCGTTACAGATGTATGAAAAGAATAAAGAAAACTTACACAAAGGGCGCTTAGCTGCAGAAGAAGCGCAGATATATTTAAGAGATGCCTTAAAATCAGACATTGATACTACCTCTTTGTTTGCAATGCTGGTGGGAGCTAAAGAACTGGATCTTCTTGCCCTAAAATATTTATATGCCGGCAACATTGCCGAAATGCATAAGAAGTACAGTAAGAAACGTGATTTAAAAGAGTTCAGGATGATAATGGGTGAAGTAACGGCATACTACCATTCAAAAACAGTGGATATGTATGATGCCATTGTGGAAACAAAAGAGATGTTCAGGAAAGCCTGGCTGAATGAATATACTCCTTTCCGATTGGGTATTCCGATGGCGAAATTTGACATGGAGCTTCAGTATTGGTTTAAGATCTCAAAGCGCCTGAACACCTTGGCATGGAATTACAAAGACAATGAAGAATTGCCAAACTTACAATCCTTACTGCAGTAGAGTAAGTTGTATGCCGGACTTTATTATGGTTTCTATAACTTGTAATACCTATCGTTAAATAATGCTTAACCCTTCATCATTCAGCATAAATAACAAAGTAACTATTCGTATGAAGAATAAATCATAGTTATTCTCAAAAACATTTCATTTATCTTCATCATTGTAATAAGCTGTAGAATAAAATATCATGAAACAACACTTTAACCGTCGCCGCTTTATACGTACTGCCTCTGCTGCAACTGTTGGCTTCGGCTTATTAAACAACTTTTCCAAATCCTACGGACAAACATTATTTGAAACGCAACAAAGGGTTGGAATAATCGGCCTTGATACATCGCATAGTGTTGCTTTTGCAAAAGCGCTCAATGCTCCTGAACCGGCCTTGGAATTAAAAGGATATAGGGTAGTTGCAGCTTATCCAAAAGGCAGTAATGATATAGAATCATCCACCAAAAGAATTCCAGGGTATACAGAAAATGTAAAAAAGTTAGGTGTTGAAATAGTAAACTCAATAGAAGAATTACTTAAAAAAGTAGATGTAGTGCTACTTGAAACCAATGACGGCCGGCCGCATTTAGAACAGGCTTTATTGGTAATGAAAGCAGGCAAACCAATGTTTATTGATAAACCAGTAGCTGGTTCATTAAGTGATGCAATTGCCATATACGATGCAGCAAAAAAATACAAGGTTCCGATATTCTCATCGTCATCTCTTCGCTATATGGCAAGTGTTCAGGATGTTGTAAAAGGAAAGATAGGTGCAGTGTTAGGAGCAGATACTTTCAGCCCTGCTACTTTAGAAAAGACTCATCCTGATTTGTTTTGGTACGGCATACATGGTGTTGAAATATTATTTACAGCAATGGGTACAGGTTGTAAAAGTGTTGTGCGAATCAATAATCCTGATACAGATATAGTAGTTGGTACATGGAAAGATGGAAGAGTTGGAACCTTTCGTGGCACACGTACAGGTAAGCATGATTATGGCGGAACTGTTTATGGTGAGAAAGAGAATTTACCCTTAGGTCCCTTTAAAGGATATGATAATTTATTGGTGCAGATCATAAACTTTTTTAAAACAGGTAAAGTACCTGTTACCCCTGAAGAGACATTAGAGATATATGCCTTTATGGAAGCTGCCGATGAGAGTAAACGCAATGGTGGCGCCTCTGTAAGTTTAGAAGCCGTAATGCAAAAGGCAGGTAAAAAGAAATAGTAGAATATTAGCTCACTCATAAATAGTCATCCATGACAAATACCCGCAGAGAGTTTATAAAAAAGACAGCAACCTGCGTTGCCGGTGTTTCTTTAGGTGGCATTCTTCCCGGCTTTGGTGCCCGGAGTTATAGAAACATTATAGGTGCTAATGACAGAATCATGGTTGCCTGCATGGGAGTAAATAGCCGCGGTCTTGCAGTGGGTTCCAACTTCGCTGCACAAAAAAATTGTGAAGTGCTTTATGTATGTGACGTTGACTCAAGAGCAGCAGATAAATGTATTGATGCAGTTGAAAAAATACAGCATAAACGCCCTATGCCTTCAGCAGATTTCAGAAAAGCGCTTGAAGATAAAAATTTAGATGTTTTAATTGTTACGGCTCCCGATCACTGGCATGCTCCTGCTGCAATATTAGCTTGCGCTGCCGGTAAACATGTATATCTTGAAAAGCCATGCAGTCATAATCCTAATGAAGGCGAATTGGTTGTAAAAGCAGCAGTAAAATATAACCGCGTTTTGCAAATGGGTAATCAAAGACGGTCGTGGCCTAATGTTGCAGCAGCTATCGGAGAACTACATGCAGGCGTAATTGGACGCCCTTATTTTGCAAAAACATGGTACACTAATAACCGCCCCTCTATTGGAAAAGGCAAAGAGGTTGAAGTCCCCTCCTGGTTAAATTATGAACTCTGGCAGGGACCGGCGCCCCGCCAGCCATACCGCGATAATTTAATTCATTATAACTGGCATTGGTTCTGGCACTGGGGTACAGGAGAAGCACTAAATAATGGTACGCATATGGTTGACCTTGCAAGGTGGGGGTTAGGTGTTGAGTATCCCACTCGTGTAAGCTCAGCGGGCGGACGATACCGCTACCAGGATGATTGGCAAACACCCGATACGCAGGTAATAAACCTGGAGTTTAATAATAATTCTGCAATTACCTGGGAAGGCCGTAGTTGTAACGGACGTTCTGTTGAGGGCAGTAGTGTTGGTGTTATGTTTTATGGAGAGACGGGGTCGCTGCTAATAGAAAGCGGCAACTCTTATAAGATATATGACCTTAAAAATACTTTGGTTAAAGAAGTTAAGAACGACAGAACAATAGATGCCCGAAATGTTGCAGACCCTGCACAGGAACTGGATGCATTGCATATCCTAAACTTTTTTGATGGCATTAGAAAAGGCACTAAAGTAAACTCTGATATACTGGGTGGCCATCAAAGTACACTGCTGGTGCAATTAGGTAACATTGCTTTACGATCGGGTCGTACTTTAAATATTGATCCCGGGAATGGACATATTTTAAATGATAAAGAAGCTTTGAAATACTGGAGCCGCGAGTATGAGCCGGGTTGGGAGCCTAAAGTATAATTTCAGATAATAATTTATTTCCCCGGAAACTTTTAAATATACTTCTATCATTCATTATTCTTTTTCAATGCAGCAGCTCCTCTCTAATAACAGATTTTTTTCGGTAACTATTCATTAAATAACCTGAATTCATCAATGATCAAAACACTTAAATGAAATTCAATACGCTGGATTTAATTGTTATTATTCTTTTCTTCTTAAGTATGGTTATTATAGGCATATTGTCCTATTTCAGAAGTAAAAATTCGGAAGACTATTTTGTTGCCGGAGGAAAACTGCCTTGGTGGTTAGCAGGTATTTCTCATCATGTATCGGGGCATAGCGGAGCAGTATTTGTGGCTTATGCAGCCGTTGCTTATACGCATGGCTTTACCATGTATATGTGGTGGGCTTTCCCTGTCGCTTTTGTCATAATCGCTACCGCCAAAATATTCCCTGTTTATTGGGTTCGTTTACGAAAAGAACTTCACATACAATCTCCTCTTGAATACCTAAGTATAAGATACAATGTATTAACACAACAAATCGTAGCCTGGGCAGGGGTGTTACTTAAAATATTTGATGTCGGAGCCAAATGGGCAGCCATTGGTATTTTACTTCATATAGTTGCCGGCATTCCAATGACGACAGGTATCCTGGTTTCAGGAGTTGTTACTTTAGTCTATGTCACTTTCGGGGGTTTATGGGGCGTAATTATAACCGACTTAATTCAATTTATCGTTCAGGTACTTGGCGGGGTTGTAATGTTTATACTGGTTGTAAACCGGCTTGGTGGTTTAGATTTTATTACAGGGATTTGGGAGCACCTGCCTCCAAGCCATAGCCAATTGTTTAATGACCCTTATACAGCAGGTTTTGTCGGGGTTATGTTTTTTCTTTATTTCTTAAGTTATAATGGAGGAAGCTGGAGCCTGGCTACGAGGTATATATCATCACCAAATGAAAAGGAAGCTTCAAAAGCAGCACGGCTTTCGGGAATATTATATTTAATCTGGCCTTTGATATTATTTTTTCCTATGTGGGCCGCTCCTATTATTTTACCTGGTTTGGCAAACCCTTCCGAATCCTATGGTTTATTAATGATAAAAATATTGCCCCAGGGTATGATAGGGCTTGTCATCGCCTCTTTATTTGCTGCAACTATGGGCATGACATCTTCGGATATAAATACCATTGCTGCAGTCATCACCAGGGATATACTTCCGGTTGTTTCCAATAAGTTCCGTAATGATAAATATTCACTACGCACTGCCCGCATCACTACTTTTATTTTTACACTGGCAACTATGGCTATTGCGCTTAATTATGAAAAGTTTGGTGGCGTACTTGGGCTTATTGTTAACTGGTTTGCAGCTCTGTTGGGACCTACTTCTATGCCTTTAATATTTGGTCTGCTTCCGGTGTTTAAATCCTGTGGTCCAGGAGCAGCTATTTCTTCAATTGTTGCCGGGTTAATCACCTTTATCATTACAAAGGATATGAATTTAAGTAGCCTGGCGCTTGAGGTAGGTTTGCCTACAATTGTTTCAGCAATTGTATTTATTGGAATTGGGTTGGCTACCAAAACAGTACCTGTTAAAGTAACCAATCTGATGGCTGTTCTTAAAAGGAAAACATAGAGCAAATTACTTATGGAAACAAAACTTGATAAGGAAGATAAAGTTATTACTTGTATCAATTGTACTACAGGAAACACAGAAGAATTACTATTTGAGGGTGACAGGAGTACG
>MWVW01000380.1_pt1 | contig 10285 bp, 7 predicted proteins | sample 1047191 | NCBI WGS metagenome assembly MWVW01 (sample SAMN06349985, study PRJNA376086) | soil metagenome | isolation source: MtG22-5 sample Antarctic (ecotone) | place: Antarctica
CCACGACGCCCAGAACCCCATCCGCCCATTACTGCACTCCTCGCTCTTACGCCGCCACCGCTATTCTTTGCTAATTTTGCGGTGGTCATTGGGACCCAGATTTTCCGCAATCATCAGGCAACTTCGACTATTCGCCCCTACTTCAACCTACTTTAGGGAAACGCGACGAAGGCCAGTCGACCGTTATCCGCCGTTTAAATAACGTCGCTAGGCAGCCTAGGATGCCCGCCAGCAAATGATTAGGGCGGGGCCGCTGTGGGACAGCCCTCGATGCCGGATTGCGCCCTATGGGCCTTAGAACGGCATCAGCGGTGATTTGAGGCATTGATGCCCTAATTTTCTGCCAAGCCATTACGACGGGTTGGTCTCAGGAGAACGGTAGGACGCGCGCGCTTTGGTGTTGATGTTTCGACTGACCCCCGTCTTCAACCCGTAGATCGGGGCGTTGCTTGGTTTGTTTCGATCGTCGAGATGGACACGCCCGCCAGCTTCAAAGATTGGCAGCGCGTCGGGGTGGATGTCTTTGCTCATGTAGCGCAGCTTCCCCTTCGTCGCTTCCAAGGTAGGCAGGGGTGTGAAGTTGATGACGCCAGCTTTGGTGACCTCAAGCCCTGCTTTCCGCGCCCATGTTCGCCTGAGCTGGTGCCAGCGGGTAAGCAGCCTGAAAGGAACGTGCATCAGGACGTGAGCGTGGACACCCTCGCCTCCGAACCCCGAACGATTTTCCATTGTCCAAAGGATTGCGGTTTCCCCGCCCCTCCGTTCGATCCACTGCCGCGCCGACTTGAGATAGGCTTTAAGTGACGCACTCGCGTTCCTGATTGGGTCATCAAGGTTGCCGCGGTGGAAATGAATGTCGAGGCTTGCGTTCGGGCAGAGGCCCAGCCGCTCAGCATGGCCAAGCGCCGCCCAATTCTTTTCTACCTGGTCCAACGATAGGTGAATGTTGGGATTGTGGGACCAACGCCGCCTAGTAGTCTTGATGGGCGGGGCTGGTGCGCCATTACTCATATAAGGACGGCTCCAATTCGTTCCGGTTGGCTCAGGCTATACTTCTGCCTAACAAATTAGCGGAACAGCTATGCAACATGAAACCGATGTGTAGCATTTTTTAGGGCGGTTCGCCAGCGGTGGCTAAAGCGCCGTTTTGCTACAGGGAGATTTTATCGGGGAATCTAACGGTAGATCGGGGCGGAGTTCAGGGTATCAATCGTTCTCGGGGTCTCGCCTTGACCCAACGCCGAACCCGTGGAGCAGCCATTTCAGGACGAGGATTGCCGCGCCCAGCAGGATAGGACCTAAAAAAGCGGTCATCTCTGCGGTATCGCGCTTGTTGATGGCAGCCATGTGGTCACCGCTATGTTCGCTTTTTCTCCTCTCCTCATCTATCTGATACCGAGAGTAGCTTTCCGCATCCTTTGGGATGATTCTTGAGTGTGGGTATGGCTCTGACCGCACAGCTGCTGCGCGACGATCATATTCAAACCAAGTGTAGGCGCACCAAGTCCAAAGCAGTGCAACAGCTACAATCCAGAGACGAAGGAATGGTCGGCTGTTCCTTTTGGTGGTCATCCTTGGCTCCTTGATATGTGGCTCATGGCTACTCGGCTGAGTATATATTGGGGAGCGGCAACACCATAGAGCATAAGCCTCCCAAAGCATTGTTCGCTACAGGGAGATTCTATCGGGGAATCTATAGGTAGATGGGGGGCCGTGGAGTCCGAACATCGGGGACCGTGGAGTCCGAACTCGGGGGACCGCTGAGTCCGAACATCGTTCCTCTATTCTCCTCTACTTTAGAGGGCGGGCCTAGGGCTTGGCGGACGGTGGGCCGCGGCACGGCTGCGCGGGATAGGCGGCGGGGATGCGCGGAGAATAAGCCCGCCCTCAACTTCCTCGACACGCGCCTCGGGATAGGCGTTCAATGCTTCCCGTAGCCGGATGCGAAATTGCCGTTTGAATTGCTTCCGGTGGGCGTATTCGCTGCCAAACTGCTCTTGTAGGGCTGCCCAGGATATGCGGCTCCCGCCCCGGCGAACCCGATACAGGCGATGTGCCAGCCAGGTGTAGAGATCGAGCGCCAGCGCCGAATGGGTCAGCTTGGCAATCGCACTATGCTCTAGGGGGACCGCCGTTTCGATCAGGCTGTCGTAGAACTCTTGGCTGAGTTCAACTTCGGTCGGCCAGAGGGTAGGTTGATCGCCTCGACTATCTACCCAGGCTTCAAATTGCTTAAAAGGCTTGGCGTCTAGGGTGACGGCAAAATCCTTTTCCTGCCCGCCGATAGTGCGCGTTTCAACCCGCCCCAGCCGCAAGGTGCAAACGGCAAGTGCGGTCATTTGCTGACGCATTTGCCCATAAGCCTTGCCGCCGTTGTCGAGGCCCAGCTCGGTCAGGAAGGCGTTTACGCTGCCGCCAACATCAACGGTCCGGCTGCGTGTTCTAATGGCCTGGGTAGCAATATGGACCAGCGCCAGTCGGGGGCGAACGCCATAGGGGAGAGGCATTTGACGCCATGACTTCCCATCCCATGCTTTCCCCGCCTCGACCTGTAACGACACGTTACCGCTCGTCCGCTCGAATGTCTGTCCAGGCGTTGGGCTGCGCGGCAATCCGACTTGGCATAGGACCGCGGGGAGATAGTCGGGTTTGCCAGCCTTGACGCCACGCTCGGCCTCCTTCGCCAGTTCGATTACGTTGCGCGGGAGCGCATCGAATAGCGTGGTTGGGCTATCGTTGTTCATCAACGGCACTCTGGGCGCAGGTCACCCCATTTTTTGCAAACGTCGCGCTGCCCTTGCTTTATGGCATCGATCGCCCTTTCATCTGCTGTTCGGGACGGGATGTCGTCTATGGAAAAAAAGATGATGAGCACAACTACGAAGCCGACAAGGTAGAAAAGCCTTCTGACAACGTCGCCAGAACCAGAAAATGACTCGCGAAGATTCTCGCGAAAATCCTCCCGAAAATCAGAAAATATTGATGTTCTGCGATGCTTCCCCGCGTCGAGGTTGCACTCTCGGCAAATGTTATTTTCGGCGGAGACATCGCCGCCGCAGGACGGGCACCTTGGGCTGAACGTCATTGGGCTCTTCTTTTTTCTAGGCTGCATTAGATAGCAGATTGGCCTTACGAAGCATGATCTTGCGAACGGTAGCAGCTTGCCATGTTCCCCCCCGAGCAGTCCGAACGCCCCGAACGTTCAAGGCTCCCGCAATGGCGTTGTAGCTAGTGATGCCCTGAGCCTTAACCTGATCAATGACGGGTAGAACGTTCAGGGCAAACGCATCGGCTGATGCCTTGGTTGAGGCAACGCCTTTAGCTTGTGCTTCCGCAAGATTGGTCCGGTTGCCCAGCTTCATGCCTTGCGCCTTTTTTACCGCCAGCGCCGCCTTGGTCCGTTCGGAAATCATCCGCCGTTCCTGTTCGGCCAGTGCTGCGTAAATGTGGAGCATGAAGGGGTCGGTGCTGGTCCCCATCGCCGCGACGACAAAGGGGACGCCTTTCGACATCAGGCCGCTGATGAAATGCACATCGCGCGAAAGCCGATCTAGCTTGGCAACCACAACCGGACACTTGGCCTTGCGCGCCTGGGCAAGAGCCGCGGCGAGTTCTGGGCGGCGATCTAGCGCGTCGGAGCCCTTGCCAGTTTCGACTTCAACGAACTCGCCGATCAGCTCGACACCTTCGGCCTGGGCGAAGCGGGCGATAATCTCACGCTGCGCTTCTAGCCCTAGACCGGAACGGCCCTGTCGCTCGGTCGAAACACGAAGGTAAGCAACTGCCTGTTCCATAGCCCAAATCCCCTGTTCTGGTTCGGACTATACGCACGTTTAGATTGTTCATACAACCTCAAATGAGTGCTTCGGGGTGGCACGCTCGCCATTCTAAAAGTTCTATGGTCCTCACGAATTTCTCAACTTCGGATTTGCCCATTGAGGGACCAACAAACGTTACTGGGCCCGCACCAGCGCGGATGAGAACGACCCCGGTTGAAAGTCGCAGCTTAGCAACAACTCGTTCATCTTCCCCCGCCGGGAAAAGGTTAAGCGACTTTCTAGTATGGGTGCGCTCCAGCTTAACGCCCATGAACGCACTATAAGGATAAGATTTCGCGCCGATGCGAAAGTGATTGGGAAAAAGCTGCAAGCTGCTCGCCGGTCGTATTCGAAACCAGTCTAGGAGTCCTTTAGCAATAAGTGCGCCGACGGCGATGAAGGTGACGCCCATCAAAAGCCCGGGCCACCATCGCTCAGTTACTCCCTCGCTGACGAAGAACGCACCAATCAGCAGCATAGAAAGCGCAATGGCGATCGCGATGCTTGTGTAATACCAACTTTGGATTAGCTCTTTCACTTCCAGCCCCACCAAGCGCGTTGGCGACGCTTTTTGTGGCCTAAAGCCTGTCGCTCTAGGGTCGTCAGATCCGCTAGGGCCCGTTCCAGTTCGGCCTTGGTCCCCATCTCCCGCATTTCAGCTGCGGCTAGGTCTACGGCGTCTCGCTGTTGCGCTCCCTTGGCCTCTACAACTTCGTCCTTAGCGACAACCACCTCATCCTTGGCCGCGATCAGCTCGATCCTTGCCGAGACCAGTTCCTGGTTGAGTGTGATCAACTTATCGTAGGCAGTGCCCAGAACGTCCTTTGCCTCAATGAGCCTGTCCGTCAGATGGTCGTTGCGGGCACGGGCAGCGGCGAGTTCACCGAGCAGCCGGTCAGCAATGCTGTTCGGGGTGCGTTCGGTGTCTTGTTCAGGCGTTTGTGCGGAGCGAACAGTTCCCCCCCGACTGAGCTGAACGCCTAGATCGTTGGCAGGAAGTTCGACCAATACTCGATCGCTCGGGTGATTGCCTGGTATAATCCGCCACAGCCCGGCCTTCACCTTCCGCTTAGCCTTCATGCGCGCCGCATCGGGAGAAATGCCTAAGCGGTCAGCGAGTTCGCGGTAGCTGTATTGCTCAGTATCTTTTGATGCTGTTGCCATTGCCGAAGCGTCCCCTCCGAACGTTCGGCTTATTGTGCGTCAGGTAACCATGAACGGCAATCCCCCTCGTTCGGGCAATTGTGTTCGGGTTTATGCGTTTGAATACTTTAAATATTTCCCGACTGACTGGTTGCTACAGCCGCCCAATTAGGTCAGGATCAAATGCGCGTTGTCGGGATCGGTTAAATCATAGCGATGCTTGATGGTGGCAAACAGCTCGCCATTGCTCGACCAGGACAGTGAGCCAGTGCCTGATGCGCCATCCTTTACCCAGCCGCGGCGAAGCATCAGACCGAGATCGACGGTCAGGCCGTCCTCGACCGTAGGCTGCCCCCCACGACGCCCAGAACCCCATCCGCCCATTACTGCACTCCTCGCTCTTACGCCGCCACCGCTATTCTTTGCTAATTTTGCGGTGGTCATTGGGACCCAGATTTTCCGCAATCATCAGGCAACTTCGACTATTCGCCCCTACTTCAACCTACTTTAGGGAAACGCGACGAAGGCCAGTCGACCGTTATCCGCCGTTTAAATAACGTCGCTAGGCAGCCTAGGATGCCCGCCAGCAAATGATTAGGGCGGGGCCGCTGTGGGACAGCCCTCGATGCCGGATTGCGCCCTATGGGCCTTAGAACGGCATCAGCGGTGATTTGAGGCATTGATGCCCTAATTTTCTGCCAAGCCATTACGACGGGTTGGTCTCAGGAGAACGGTAGGACGCGCGCGCTTTGGTGTTGATGTTTCGACTGACCCCCGTCTTCAACCCGTAGATCGGGGCGTTGCTTGGTTTGTTTCGATCGTCGAGATGGACACGCCCGCCAGCTTCAAAGATTGGCAGCGCGTCGGGGTGGATGTCTTTGCTCATGTAGCGCAGCTTCCCCTTCGTCGCTTCCAAGGTAGGCAGGGGTGTGAAGTTGATGACGCCAGCTTTGGTGACCTCAAGCCCTGCTTTCCGCGCCCATGTTCGCCTGAGCTGGTGCCAGCGGGTAAGCAGCCTGAAAGGAACGTGCATCAGGACGTGAGCGTGGACACCCTCGCCTCCGAACCCCGAACGATTTTCCATTGTCCAAAGGATTGCGGTTTCCCCGCCCCTCCGTTCGATCCACTGCCGCGCCGACTTGAGATAGGCTTTAAGTGACGCACTCGCGTTCCTGATTGGGTCATCAAGGTTGCCGCGGTGGAAATGAATGTCGAGGCTTGCGTTCGGGCAGAGGCCCAGCCGCTCAGCATGGCCAAGCGCCGCCCAATTCTTTTCTACCTGGTCCAACGATAGGTGAATGTTGGGATTGTGGGACCAACGCCGCCTAGTAGTCTTGATGGGCGGGGCTGGTGCGCCATTACTCATATAAGGACGGCTCCAATTCGTTCCGGTTGGCTCAGGCTATACTTCTGCCTAACAAATTAGCGGAACAGCTATGCAACATGAAACCGATGTGTAGCATTTTTTAGGGCGGTTCGCCAGCGGTGGCTAAAGCGCCGTTTTGCTACAGGGAGATTTTATCGGGGAATCTAACGGTAGATCGGGGCGGAGTTCAGGGTATCAATCGTTCTCGGGGTCTCGCCTTGACCCAACGCCGAACCCGTGGAGCAGCCATTTCAGGACGAGGATTGCCGCGCCCAGCAGGATAGGACCTAAAAAAGCGGTCATCTCTGCGGTATCGCGCTTGTTGATGGCAGCCATGTGGTCACCGCTATGTTCGCTTTTTCTCCTCTCCTCATCTATCTGATACCGAGAGTAGCTTTCCGCATCCTTTGGGATGATTCTTGAGTGTGGGTATGGCTCTGACCGCACAGCTGCTGCGCGACGATCATATTCAAACCAAGTGTAGGCGCACCAAGTCCAAAGCAGTGCAACAGCTACAATCCAGAGACGAAGGAATGGTCGGCTGTTCCTTTTGGTGGTCATCCTTGGCTCCTTGATATGTGGCTCATGGCTACTCGGCTGAGTATATATTGGGGAGCGGCAACACCATAGAGCATAAGCCTCCCAAAGCATTGTTCGCTACAGGGAGATTCTATCGGGGAATCTATAGGTAGATGGGGGGCCGTGGAGTCCGAACATCGGGGACCGTGGAGTCCGAACTCGGGGGACCGCTGAGTCCGAACATCGTTCCTCTATTCTCCTCTACTTTAGAGGGCGGGCCTAGGGCTTGGCGGACGGTGGGCCGCGGCACGGCTGCGCGGGATAGGCGGCGGGGATGCGCGGAGAATAAGCCCGCCCTCAACTTCCTCGACACGCGCCTCGGGATAGGCGTTCAATGCTTCCCGTAGCCGGATGCGAAATTGCCGTTTGAATTGCTTCCGGTGGGCGTATTCGCTGCCAAACTGCTCTTGTAGGGCTGCCCAGGATATGCGGCTCCCGCCCCGGCGAACCCGATACAGGCGATGTGCCAGCCAGGTGTAGAGATCGAGCGCCAGCGCCGAATGGGTCAGCTTGGCAATCGCACTATGCTCTAGGGGGACCGCCGTTTCGATCAGGCTGTCGTAGAACTCTTGGCTGAGTTCAACTTCGGTCGGCCAGAGGGTAGGTTGATCGCCTCGACTATCTACCCAGGCTTCAAATTGCTTAAAAGGCTTGGCGTCTAGGGTGACGGCAAAATCCTTTTCCTGCCCGCCGATAGTGCGCGTTTCAACCCGCCCCAGCCGCAAGGTGCAAACGGCAAGTGCGGTCATTTGCTGACGCATTTGCCCATAAGCCTTGCCGCCGTTGTCGAGGCCCAGCTCGGTCAGGAAGGCGTTTACGCTGCCGCCAACATCAACGGTCCGGCTGCGTGTTCTAATGGCCTGGGTAGCAATATGGACCAGCGCCAGTCGGGGGCGAACGCCATAGGGGAGAGGCATTTGACGCCATGACTTCCCATCCCATGCTTTCCCCGCCTCGACCTGTAACGACACGTTACCGCTCGTCCGCTCGAATGTCTGTCCAGGCGTTGGGCTGCGCGGCAATCCGACTTGGCATAGGACCGCGGGGAGATAGTCGGGTTTGCCAGCCTTGACGCCACGCTCGGCCTCCTTCGCCAGTTCGATTACGTTGCGCGGGAGCGCATCGAATAGCGTGGTTGGGCTATCGTTGTTCATCAACGGCACTCTGGGCGCAGGTCACCCCATTTTTTGCAAACGTCGCGCTGCCCTTGCTTTATGGCATCGATCGCCCTTTCATCTGCTGTTCGGGACGGGATGTCGTCTATGGAAAAAAAGATGATGAGCACAACTACGAAGCCGACAAGGTAGAAAAGCCTTCTGACAACGTCGCCAGAACCAGAAAATGACTCGCGAAGATTCTCGCGAAAATCCTCCCGAAAATCAGAAAATATTGATGTTCTGCGATGCTTCCCCGCGTCGAGGTTGCACTCTCGGCAAATGTTATTTTCGGCGGAGACATCGCCGCCGCAGGACGGGCACCTTGGGCTGAACGTCATTGGGCTCTTCTTTTTTCTAGGCTGCATTAGATAGCAGATTGGCCTTACGAAGCATGATCTTGCGAACGGTAGCAGCTTGCCATGTTCCCCCCCGAGCAGTCCGAACGCCCCGAACGTTCAAGGCTCCCGCAATGGCGTTGTAGCTAGTGATGCCCTGAGCCTTAACCTGATCAATGACGGGTAGAACGTTCAGGGCAAACGCATCGGCTGATGCCTTGGTTGAGGCAACGCCTTTAGCTTGTGCTTCCGCAAGATTGGTCCGGTTGCCCAGCTTCATGCCTTGCGCCTTTTTTACCGCCAGCGCCGCCTTGGTCCGTTCGGAAATCATCCGCCGTTCCTGTTCGGCCAGTGCTGCGTAAATGTGGAGCATGAAGGGGTCGGTGCTGGTCCCCATCGCCGCGACGACAAAGGGGACGCCTTTCGACATCAGGCCGCTGATGAAATGCACATCGCGCGAAAGCCGATCTAGCTTGGCAACCACAACCGGACACTTGGCCTTGCGCGCCTGGGCAAGAGCCGCGGCGAGTTCTGGGCGGCGATCTAGCGCGTCGGAGCCCTTGCCAGTTTCGACTTCAACGAACTCGCCGATCAGCTCGACACCTTCGGCCTGGGCGAAGCGGGCGATAATCTCACGCTGCGCTTCTAGCCCTAGACCGGAACGGCCCTGTCGCTCGGTCGAAACACGAAGGTAAGCAACTGCCTGTTCCATAGCCCAAATCCCCTGTTCTGGTTCGGACTATACGCACGTTTAGATTGTTCATACAACCTCAAATGAGTGCTTCGGGGTGGCACGCTCGCCATTCTAAAAGTTCTATGGTCCTCACGAATTTCTCAACTTCGGATTTGCCCATTGAGGGACCAACAAACGTTACTGGGCCCGCACCAGCGCGGATGAGAACGACCCCGGTTGAAAGTCGCAGCTTAGCAACAACTCGTTCATCTTCCCCCGCCGGGAAAAGGTTAAGCGACTTTCTAGTATGGGTGCGCTCCAGCTTAACGCCCATGAACGCACTATAAGGATAAGATTTCGCGCCGATGCGAAAGTGATTGGGAAAAAGCTGCAAGCTGCTCGCCGGTCGTATTCGAAACCAGTCTAGGAGTCCTTTAGCAATAAGTGCGCCGACGGCGATGAAGGTGACGCCCATCAAAAGCCCGGGCCACCATCGCTCAGTTACTCCCTCGCTGACGAAGAACGCACCAATCAGCAGCATAGAAAGCGCAATGGCGATCGCGATGCTTGTGTAATACCAACTTTGGATTAGCTCTTTCACTTCCAGCCCCACCAAGCGCGTTGGCGACGCTTTTTGTGGCCTAAAGCCTGTCGCTCTAGGGTCGTCAGATCCGCTAGGGCCCGTTCCAGTTCGGCCTTGGTCCCCATCTCCCGCATTTCAGCTGCGGCTAGGTCTACGGCGTCTCGCTGTTGCGCTCCCTTGGCCTCTACAACTTCGTCCTTAGCGACAACCACCTCATCCTTGGCCGCGATCAGCTCGATCCTTGCCGAGACCAGTTCCTGGTTGAGTGTGATCAACTTATCGTAGGCAGTGCCCAGAACGTCCTTTGCCTCAATGAGCCTGTCCGTCAGATGGTCGTTGCGGGCACGGGCAGCGGCGAGTTCACCGAGCAGCCGGTCAGCAATGCTGTTCGGGGTGCGTTCGGTGTCTTGTTCAGGCGTTTGTGCGGAGCGAACAGTTCCCCCCCGACTGAGCTGAACGCCTAGATCGTTGGCAGGAAGTTCGACCAATACTCGATCGCTCGGGTGATTGCCTGGTATAATCCGCCACAGCCCGGCCTTCACCTTCCGCTTAGCCTTCATGCGCGCCGCATCGGGAGAAATGCCTAAGCGGTCAGCGAGTTCGCGGTAGCTGTATTGCTCAGTATCTTTTG
>MWVW01000381.1_pt1 | contig 10255 bp, 12 predicted proteins | sample 1047191 | NCBI WGS metagenome assembly MWVW01 (sample SAMN06349985, study PRJNA376086) | soil metagenome | isolation source: MtG22-5 sample Antarctic (ecotone) | place: Antarctica
TGCGGTTATGCGCAGAAATGCAGAAAAAGCAAAAGATTATGCAACAAGGCACGATGTGCCCAAATGGTATTCAGATGCGGACAGCCTTATTGATGACCCTGATGTTAATGCAATTTATATCGCAACACCACCTTCCTCTCACGAAGAATATACAATTGCTGCATTAAATGCAGGAAAACCTGTGTATGTAGAAAAGCCAATGGCATTAAATTCGGCTGGTGCAACCAACATGTTGAATGTTGCAAATAAAAATAATGTGAAACTTGTAGTAGCTCATTACCGCAGAGAGCAACCAGTATTTAAAAAAATAAAACAACTTTTAGCGGAAAATATAATTGGCAATATCCGGTTTGCAAGACTTGAATTTTATACAAAATCAACTACTGAAGAAGAACTGCAAATTCCGAAAAATGCCTGGCGGGTAAATACATCCATTGCCGGCGGAGGGCTGTTTCATGACCTTGCCCCGCACCAGCTGGACCTGATGTATTATTATTTTGGAGAGGTTGAAACAGTAAATGGGATTGCGCTTAACCAGGCGGGTTTATATAATGCTGATGATATTGTTGCAGGGAATATTTTATTCAAAAACAGGGTTCTGTTTAATGGTGTATGGTGTTTTAATGTTAACCAAGCGGATGAAAAAGATACCTGTGAAATAATTGGCAGCAAAGGGAAAATACAATTTTCTGTATTCGGAGTGCCAAAAATTTATATGACTGTTGATGGAAAAAAAGAAAACTTTTTATTTGATAAACTCCAGCATGTTCAACAGCCTATGATAGAAAAAGTGGTCGACTATTTTTTAGATAAAAGCTCAAGCCCCTGCAGGCCAGAGGAAGGTGTAAAGGTTATGGAAATGATTGACAGATTTACGAGGAAAAATTAGCGCTTAAAAGAGCATAGGTATCATTCATTTTTGTATACAATACCATCCTTCATTACAAATCTCACTTTTTCCATTGCCCGAATATCTTTTATAGGGTCACCATCTACTGCAATAATATCTGCCAGTTTTCCTTTTTCAATTACACCTAAAATATTTGTAACACCTAACAACTCTGCGCCGTGTAAAGTTGCTGATCTGATAGCTTCCATCGGCGGCATACCGCCTTCAATCATGTATGTAAATTCCATCCAGTTTTTGCCATGGGTAAATACGCCTGCATCTGTTCCAAAGGCAATTTTTACTCCCGCTTTATATGCTCTTGCAAAAGTTGCCTGTATCTTAGTTCCTACTTCCAACGCTTTGGGTGTTACAATTGCTGAATAATAACCAAAGATTTTTGCAGAGTCAGCTGTAGATCTTCCTGCAATTATTGTAGGCACATACCAGGTGCCATATTTTTTACATAACTCCATGGCTTCATCATCCATATAACTGCCATGCTCAATAGAAGTTATACCTGCACGGATCGCCCGTTTCATCCCCTCTGCACCATGGGCATGTGCAGCTACTTTAAAACCATAATCCTTAGCAGTTTCAATTATCGCTTGAAGTTCATCATCAGTGAACTGAGCACCTGAAGCATCTTTTGCCTGGCTCAAAACACCGGCTGTAGCCGTTATTTTGATTAGATCAGAACCATCTTTATATCGCTGACGAACAGCTTTTCTTGCTTCATCTGCTCCATTTATCACACCTTCTGCTGGACCGGGATCGCCCATTAAATTTTTCCTGTAACCATTTGTTGGGTCTGCATGGCCTCCTGTTGTTGCTATTGATTTACCTGCAGTATACACTCTTGGCCCCATGACCTGGTTTTTATTTATAGCATTGCGTAAAGAAACATTAACCCCGCTACCTCCTAAATCCCGTACAGTTGTAAAACCTGCCATGAGGGTATTTTTTGCGTATCCCACTGATTCAAAAGCAACATCAGGCGGGTTCATTGTGAAGCGGTCTGCAGCTGCTCCTTTTTTGGTTTCACTTTCAAGGTGTACATGCATATCCATTAGGCCAGGCAATACAGTCTTATTTTTTAGATCAATTATTTTATCAGAAGCGGAGGGTTGAGCAAATCCTTCTTTTACATCAGTGATTTTATTGCCACTAACAAAAACTGATACATCAGTCAGTACTTTTTTATTTTTTACATCTATAAGTTTACCACAATAAAGAATGGTTTGCTGAGCGATTGATGCAATTGATAAAGAAAAAATAATACCGATTGAAAGAATGATTCTTTTCATATAAAAGATTTTGGTCAAGATAATGATTTTGGAAGTACATTAGATTACTTTACCCCTTCCTTTGACATCTTTTTAGTTTAGTATCGCAGAGTACGTTAAGGATACGAAAAGTATACTAACACTCTTTGCAAAGCTTTGCGATTCCTCTGCGTACTTTGCGACACTTGATTTACAGAGTTTTCAACTGATGAATGGTTTGTTTTGGATCGGCCGATTTAAACACAGCATTTCCTGCAACCAAAACATCTGCACCTGCATCAATAATTTGTTTAGCATTTTCCAGGCTAACGCCTCCATCTACTTCAATTTTTACAGTAACATCCAATTCATTTATCATTTTACGGAGTGCTCTTATTTTCTCAAATGTATTAGGGATAAAATTTTGCCCTCCGAAACCAGGATTAACGCTCATTAAACAAACTACATCTATATCAGGTAAAATATCCCTCAACAGTTCTACCCTTGTATGCGGATTAAGGGCTACACCTGCCTGCATTCCCAAGGATTTTATTTGTTGGATGTTTCTATGTAAGTGTACACACGCTTCATAATGAACTGTAAGAATATTTGCTCCTGCATCTCTAAATGCTTCAGCATATTTCTCCGGTTCAACGATCATTAAATGAACATCGCAGATCTTTTTTGTTGTTTTACTAATTGCAGAGATTACGGGTATACCAAAACTTATATTAGGAACAAAACATCCATCCATTACGTCCAGGTGAAACCAATCAGCTTCACTTTCATTCAACATCTGGCATTCGTCGGAAAGCTTCAAAAAATTTGCTGATAATAATGATGGTGCAATTAAGGGCATATGTTGAGAGTTGCTAGTTAAAAATTATTTACAAAATATATAAACACATCTGCATATTTGCACATCCGCACATTTGCACATCATTTTCCTTCAAGCGTTTTTAGTGAATCCCTCGCCTCTATAAAATCTTTATCATACATCAAAGCAGTGTGATAGCTCTGTATCGCTTCTTCTTTTTTATTTAATTTTTTGTAGCAATTTCCCATCCAGTAATATCCTTCGTCAAAATTATTTTGAACAGTAACTGCTCTCTCTAAAACCTTTAAAGCCTCCTCATATTTTTCCTGTTCATAAAATGCAATTGCTTTTTCCCTGTAAGCAAACATATATGTATAATCTAACCGAATACAACTATCAAATAAATTTATTGCCCTTTTTTTATCTCCTGTATAATTGTAATAAAGCCCTTTTATGAAAATAGCTTCCTTTGATGCTTTCGCTTTATCTGCCATCGCCAATGCATCTGCAATCATTAAGGCGTTTGGGTTTTTTGTTTGAGCATATAATGTTCCTAAAGAAATAAGGTATTCCGGTAATGGAAATATATCTATGGCTTTTTCAAAAGATGCGATAGCATTGATAGTGTCTCCATTTTCAAAGTGAAGTATCGCTTTTATATCCCAAAGGCCAACAACATTCGATGCTCGTTTTATGGCATCATCAGTAACAGCAAGTGCCGAATCATAAGAACCTGTATTTCTATAATACTGAATTAGTTTTTCTACAAGTAAAAGCGAATCCGGAAACTTTTTAACTTCCTGCTTTAACTGTTCTAATTGCTGAGATTCATTATGAGAAGCGACAGGCGTTTGTTCCTCATTTTCATTGCAGCTAAAGCAAATGGCAAGTATGCAACAATATAAAATTTGAGAGACTGTTTTCTCCATACCACAAATTTAGCAGCTAATTTTTTTAAACAATTTTTATTTACTCAATTCAATTACCTCACAATCTTTAATCTCTTTTCCATCAATAGCAAAGCGGATGACTGTTCTTATTTTATGCCAACCCTGTTTGCCGGCGGCTCCCGGATTCATGTGCAGGCATTGTAGTGCAGCATCATACATAACTTTTAATATATGTGAATGCCCGCTTATAAATAGTTGCGCCGGAATTTTTTCCAATTCTTTTTTTACTGCAGGATTATATTTTGGAGGGTAACCTCCAATATGCGTCATCATAACCTCCACCGCTTCACATCTCCACCTTAATTTTTCAGGATATATACTTCTAATATCATATCCGTCAATATTTCCATAAACACCTCTTAAGGGTTTAAATAAATTTAACGTATGCGCTATTTCATTTGTCCCAAAATCACCTGCATGCCATATCTCATCACAGTTTTTAAAATGCTCAAAAATTTCATCATCGAGGTAGTGGTGAGTGTCTGAAATCAATCCAATTCTAGTCATTGGTAAATTCTATCTACGATTTACGATGTAAGATGTACGATGTTACAAAAGTAATTATGATTAAATTTACATAGGCTTTCATACATCGTACTTCAAACATCGTACATCTAAAATTAAAACATGCCTCAATATTATAAAGCCGGTTCCATTCCTCACAAACGCCATACACAATTTAGAAAGCCCGATGGCACATTATATTCAGAGCAATTATTCTCTACCGAGGGATTTTCTTCAGATTATTCCTTGCTGTATCACAATCACCCTCCTACTCAAATAACAAAAACTGAAAAACCGGTAGATGTTACGCCAACCATTGCGGAAGAGAAAATGCTTAAGCACAGGAGTTTTCAGGGATTTAAAATTAAACCTCAAAAAGATTTTTTAAAAAGCCGCAAACCTGTTTTAATTAATAATGATTGCCATGTTGTGTTGGCTGCTCCACAGCAAAGTATGAAGGATTACTTTTATAAAAACGCTGATGCTGATGAGATGATATTTGTACATGAAGGAACAGGTGTTTTAAAAACGCAATATGGTGAGCTGGATTTTAGTTATGGAGATTATTTAATGTTGCCACGAGGCACTATTTACCAAATAGAATTTGCCAATGAAGACAATCGTCTATTCATTGTAGAATCCTTCAGCCCTATTCGTTTTCCTAAAAAATATTTAAGTAAATATGGTCAGTTGCTGGAGCATTCACCGTATTGTGAAAGAGATATTCGTCCGCCGCAAAACCTTCAGACAATTGATGAAAAAGGAGATTTTCTTATTATGACAAAAAAGAAAGGAATGATGTATGGGATACATTATTTGCATCACCCTTTTGATGTTATTGGCTGGGATGGCTGTTGTTATCCGTACGCCTTTTCTATTCATGACTTTGAACCGATAACAGGGCGGGTTCATCAACCGCCACCTGTTCATCAAACCTTTGAAGCACATAATTTTGTTGTGTGCTCATTTGTCCCAAGATTATTTGATTACCACCCTTTGGCAATTCCGGCTCCCTATAATCATAGTAATATTGATAGTGACGAATTGATTTATTATGTGGATGGAGACTTTATGAGCCGTAAAAATGTTACAAGAGGAATGATAACCTTACATCCCGGCGGTATCCCTCATGGGCCACACCCCGGGGCTGTTGATAAAAGCATAGGCGCAAAAGAAACAAAAGAATTGGCCGTAATGGTAGATACATTTCATCCTTTACAGCTTACCAAAGAAGGATTGGATATAGAAGATGAAAATTATGTAATGAGCTGGGCTGAATAAAAGTGCTATCTAATCGGAAAGCTATCGACCCCTGACGAAAGGGGAGACTTGCAACCACACAAAGCAAAATCTTAAGTTTTAATTTTTACTTAATAAAATCATTTATTTTTTTATCTTGAGCAATTAAATAATTTTTCTATGATAAAATTTCAAGATTTAAAAGTTGGCGATTATGTATTAGCAGAACAGGATGGTAACACCTGGGGAGGTGAGGTAACCAATTTAAATCGTGATGAAAAAGAAATTTGTGTAGATAATGGAGTACAGGAATTTTGGTTTAAGTCGGAAGAACTTAAACCTTTACCCCTGGATGAAGCGTTTTTAATGAAACTAAACTTTCAAAGGCATGAGAACGAAGATGGCTCTATTAAATATATGAAAGGTGCATTTCGCATCCTTACTCCAACCAAAGATGATTTTTCAAAATTTGAAATTTGGTACAGGGAAGAAAAAAGGCAGATCATGCAACCGATATATGTTCATCAGTTGCAAAATCATTACCTGGAGATGACAAAAATCCATCTTACCGACGAGATTTTTTAGATCCACTTCCTCCTCAGTTATTGTTGCCATTTTTATGTAGATTATCCCTCATTTGGCGGAAAGACAAGAAAGCCCGCCTTTTTTATATAAATTAAATATTTTAGACTTATCTTTGCGCTCCCAAAAACTGTATGGCTAAACAAGCATTGATAAAACAAGACGGGACTATCCTGGAAGCCTTATCCAATGCAATGTTCAGGGTTAAACTTGAAAATGGTCATGAGATTTTGGCAACAATTTCGGGTAAAATGAGGATGCATTACATCAGAATTTTGCCTGGGGACAAGGTAGGAGTGGAAATGAGTCCGTACGATTTATCAAGAGGGAGAATAATTTTTCGATATAAATAATAACGAATCCCGATGATTTCGGGTACAAATCAAAAATAATGAAGGTTAGAGCATCTATAAAGAAAAGAAGTGTTGATTGCAAAATCGTTCGCAGAAAAGGGGTATTATTTGTTATCAATAAAAAAAATCCTCGATTTAAGCAAAGACAGGGGTAATGCCCAATATGCAATTAGCAATACGCAAATTTGCCATTTGCCAATTGCCTGTTGCTGATTCGAATTAGAAGTACTTAAAAATTAAAATAATATATGGCTCGTATCGCCGGTATTGACATACCAAAAAACAAAAGAGGTGAAGTTGGTTTAACTTATATCTATGGTATAGGCCGGTCAACTGCACGCTACATTTTAGATAAAGCAGGTGTTGGCTATGATAAAAAAGTTAACGAGTGGAATGATGACGAGCAAACTGCTATAAGAAATGCAATCAGCAATGAATTTAAAACTGAAGGTGCGCTACGCAGTGAAGTTCAGTTGAACATTAAGCGTTTATTGGATATTGCCTGTTACCGTGGATTAAGACATCGTAAAGGTTTGCCGGTTCGTGGCCAGCGTACACGTACTAACAGCCGTACACGTAAAGGAAAACGTAAAACAGTTGCCGGTAAAAAGAAGGCAGCTAAGAAATAGTAAAATAAAAGGCTTATTTATTTTGAATCAATACCAGATCTCTAAAGCCGGAAGGAGGATTGGTTCAGTTCGGAACCCATATTAAACGGGACGGAATTAATTTTAAAACAAAGATTACCTATTTAGATTATTATGGCAAAAGCTACAAACACTAAAACTCAAGGTGCAAAAGCATCATCTAAGAAAAGAGTTGTAAAAGTAGATAACTATGGCGATGCCCATGTTACTGCAAGTTTCAATAACATCATTATCAGTTTAACAAACAAGCAGGGTCAGGTTGTTGCCTGGTCATCTGCAGGTAAAATGGGTTTTAAGGGTTCAAAAAAGAATACACCTTATGCAGCCCAAATGGCCGCTTCAGATGCAGCAAAAGTTGCATTGGACGCAGGCATGAAACGTTGCGATGTATTTGTAAAAGGCCCGGGGTCTGGTCGTGAAGGCGCTATCAGAGCTTTATCGCAATCAGGCATGGAAATTACAATGATAAAGGATATTACTCCTTTACCTCATAATGGATGCCGCCCTCCAAAGAAAAGAAGAGTATAATACAATTTTAATAACCGGGTACATCATTAATTTTTGATTTTTAAGGATGATGTACCGACACTAAAAAATCAATATAAAACATGGCTCGCTACACAGGACCAAAAACCAAAATCTCCAGAATTTTTGGAGAACCTATTACCGGTAATGGTAAATGGTTAACAAAAAACAGTAATCCTCCCGGCATGCATGGCGCTGCCCGGAAACGTAAAACACTTGGCGAATACGCCCTGCAATTGCGTGAAAAACAAAAAGCCAAATACACTTACGGCCTTTTGGAAAAACAATTTCGTAACACATTTACAGCTGCTGCCCGTAAAGGGGGAGTAACAGGCGAAAATTTAATAAAACTATTAGAAGCCCGTTTAGATAATACAGTTTTTCGCATGGGGATTGCACCAAGCCGCCAGGCTGCACGTCAGTTGGTTTCGCATAAGCATATAACCGTAAACGGTGATGTTGTAAACATTCCATCTTATTCATTAAAGCCCGGTGATACTATCGGCCTTAAAGAAAAAACTTCTCATAATGAATTTTTGGTGAGTTATTTAAAGCCAAAAAACCCCAAGTTCAACTGGATAGATTGGAATGAGAAAGATATGAAAGGAACTTTTATTGCTTTTCCTGAAAGAGAAAGCGTTCCGGAAAATATTAAGGAGCAGCTGATTGTGGAATTGTATTCAAAATAATATTATCAACTCCGCTTTCCTGCTCAATGGAAAGAACTAAGGAGAAGTAAAAATTTAATTTATAACACGCTTTAAGCCCCCAGGGTTTGAGGTTTAAAACACAAAATAAAAAATGGCCATTTTAAATTTTGTAAAGCCTGACAAAATCGTTCTACAAAAAAGTACAGATTTTGAAGCACAATTCGAATTTCGTCCGTTAGAACCGGGATATGGTGTAACCATAGGCAATGCATTGCGCAGAGTATTGCTTAATTCTTTGGAAGGTTATGCAATCATCGGTATTAACATTGCAGGCGCTGATCACGAATTTGCTACACTAAAAGGAATTACTGAAGACGTTACAGAAATAATCTTAAACCTAAAACAGGTTCGCTTTAAAAAGAAAGTTGAGCATGAGCCAGGTACAGAAAAGATCACGCTTTCTTTAAAAAATAAACAGGAATTTACAGCGGGTATGATTGGTGAAGGATCTCCTTCTTTTGAAGTGATGAACCCTGAATTACTGATATGTACAATGGATTCTACCGCTAAATTAGATATAGAAATTACAATTGCTAAAGGTCGTGGTTATGTACCAGCAGAAGAAAGCAAAGAAAAGAGTTCTCATTTTGGATACATTTCTGTTGATGCAATTTACACTCCCATCAAAAATGTAAAGTATACAATTGAAAACACCCGTGTTGAGCAAAGAACTGACTTTGAAAAACTGGTGATGGAAGTTAATACTGATGGAACTATCAACCCTGAAGAAGCTGTAAAGCAGGCATCAAGGATTTTGATACAGCATCTTATGATCATCACTGATGAGAACATTACTTTTGATACAAGAGAAGATAAAAAAGAAGATCTGGTTGATGAACAAACTCTTCAATTAAGAAAAACTTTAAAAACTCCTTTGGAAGACCTGGATCTTTCAGTAAGAGCTTTCAATTGTTTAAAAGCCGCTAAGATCAATTCATTAAGTGAGCTTGTTCAATATGAGCAGGAAGATCTTATGAAGTTTAGAAATTTCGGACAAAAATCTTTAAGTGAGATTGAGCAGGTGCTAAATGAAAGAGGTTTAGGTTTTGGAATGGATTTAAGCAGGATAAAAATTGATGAAGATTAATTTGATGTGCAAATTAGAAGATGTGCGAATGTGCAAATTCTAATTTTCTTCATCTGCACATCTGCATATTTGCACATTTAATAATTAGCTCTGTAATTCCTGACACGGTACAGAGTTTAAAAACAAACAGTCATGCGTCACGGAGATAAAAATAATAATTTAAGCAGAACAGCCAGCCATAGAAAAGCTTTATTAAGCAACCTTGCCTGCCAGTTATTCCAACACAAAAAAATCGTTACTACATTAGCAAAGGCAAAAGCATTACGCCCATATGTAGAACCATTAATAACAAAGGCTAAAGAAAACACTACTCATCAACGTAGAATTGTTTTTAGTTATTTACAGGATAAAGAGGCTATCAAAGAATTGTTTGATGTTATCAGTCCGAAAATTGCGGGTCGCCCAGGTGGGTATACAAGGGTGATAAAACTTGGTAAAAGAGCCGGGGATAATGCTGAAATAGGAATGATAGAATTGGTTGATTATAATGAAATATATGGTAATGGTGTAGAAAGCAAAGAAGAAGCTACAGCTAAAAAAACACGCCGTGCCGGTAGCCGTAAAAAAGCCTCCACAAACTCCTGTTGCTAAAAATTTCCAGCTATCGTTTGTTATGTTGTTTTTTAAAAGCAAGCCAAATAAAATTCCGATAAAAAAACTACCAATAATATTAACTGCAAAAGTATGATA
>MWVW01000382.1_pt1 | contig 10247 bp, 9 predicted proteins | sample 1047191 | NCBI WGS metagenome assembly MWVW01 (sample SAMN06349985, study PRJNA376086) | soil metagenome | isolation source: MtG22-5 sample Antarctic (ecotone) | place: Antarctica
TTATGGTGTGTTGGTTTAGCCTTTCTTTTTGGCTAGCATTAGCAATCTGCCGTTTACTTTACTCAAAATTCCAAACTGCAATTTTTATAAAGTGAGAGACAGTTGTTCAATTAAGTCTCAAATAGGCTCTTTTTTGATATTGTAAACGACCCTTTTGGGACAATCTTCAACAATCTAGATTTCAATTATGGCTTTAATTCTTCGTGGTCAAAGTGAATGCTCTATCTGCAATAAGGTTTTGAAAGAAGAAGACGACGTTGTTATGAACTCACACTTTATTGCTGACTCTAATGACTCGTTATGGCGATTTTCTGACTCAGGAATGCATCGGTCTTGTTTTCTTGATTGGGAGCATAGACAAGAATTTATCAAAAGGTTTAACGACACAAGAGGAAGCATTATTTGGGGGAATGGTACTTATCATCATATGGAAGAAGATGGTAGTATTTCCGTTCTAAAAAGAAATATTTAATTGTCTCAATAACGCTGGTTTTTGAAGTGATTGAGAATAGTTGTTTTTGATGGTGTTTCAAAACTCAAGTTAAACCATTTGTTTTGATATTTTGTTTTTGAGATTAGTTTTGTAACACGACTTTATTAAGCCTGATAGAATTTTGAATAGATTTAAGAAGTGTCCAATAAACGAGCGTTTCTAAGACCAATTTTGAAATTTCAGTAAAAACTTTTCGATTTGTCGCCGATGCCGTAGAATGTGAAGGACGGCGTGTTCGAGCGATTGTTCGAGATTTTCCGAGAAATTGCCTTTTCTCGCAACAATGACTTTTTCTAATTCAGCAAAGCTCATTTCCCATCTTCCTTCGAGCGTTTCGACCGTGTAAGCGAGAACTTTATCAATTTCAGCGCCGATTTCCTCTTTGGAAATCTGTTTCCTTTCGCCGAGAGGTTCAAACGGCATCGAAGTTTCCCGGCGAATCGCATTAGCGTAACCATTACCAGCGTGAATGACATGGTTCATAATCGTCTGAATAGAATGACAATCCGCGTCTTCGGTTTCTGCATCGGCAATGCGTTCGTAATCTTCCTCGCTGATGGGTTCGATAAGCGCTTTCAGTTCAAGCGCAGCGCGTTCGTATTCGTCCATTAAGGCGCCCACGTTGCCCTTTCGATAATCTGTCAAAGATTTCTTCATCAGTCAAATTCTACCTCCACTTTCGATTTTGTGTCAAAAAGGGTCGTTTTAGAAATTATCTTTTGTTGAGTTTAGCATTTGATTTTTTGATAAATAAATCAATTTTGTGAAACGGAAAACTTTTTGACTTGAAATCTTGAAATAAATATCAAGTTCGAGGAAATAGAGAACCTAACAAAACCTAACATTTTGACTAAAGATTTTTGATGTATTTGTCTAGGTCATCGCGTTTGATGCGGTAAGCCTTGCCAATCATTTTTCCTTTTAATTCCTTTGTGTCAATTGCCTTGCGTAGAATGTCGCGTGAAAGCCCGGTTAGTGTAGCTGCTTCATCTAATTTTAGTAAAGGTTTGTCAGCTATTTCGACTGTTAAAGCCTTATGTTTTGGTGTTATCGCATCTTTGAGAAAGTCGAGAAATTTGTTCGCGTCATTTCGCGCCAATGCTGTGTCGCCCGTTGTCGCAGATGCGGATTTAACGCTTTCCGCGTCTCTTTCCTGTTTATACTTTTCTAATTCGTCAGTGTTAAAAATTGCTTCTTGTTTGCCTGAGCTTCCGCGTTTGTAAGTTACAGAAATCTTTTCAGATTGGACGAGACGTTGCAGACTTCTAACACTGATTCCAAGATATTCGGCGGCAGTTTCTTTATTCATAATTTGAGCTTTATATCATAGATGACGTTTCGCGCCAAAAGCCGTGTCATTGAATGTCGCGCCAATCTATGACAAGAGTTATGGCGCGAAACGTCGCAATCGAATTGTTTTTCTTGTTTTTCCACAGGTTGCTTAATAATTGCTTAAATATGACAGGGATTCTAATGGTTTAAGATAAAAATTTGGGTGTGCGATTTATTTCTTGCACTATGCGTTTGAATTCGGTTATATTGCTTTTGATTTTTAATGTTTCGGCATTGAAAAAGCGCGTCGTCCGTGGAAAGAAAACGCGCTCATTCGTTATTTGATTGTTAACCAAAACACAGCCGGTCTCGCCAACTGCGTTTTGAATTATTATCTGATTTGATTCAAATTTGCAAGATAAAAATGTATACCCAGAATTGAATTAGATAAAAAAGTTTTAAGTTCCTGTCGCCCGCGCGTTGGAAACGATAAGGCAGTTTACTTTGGCGAGAGAGTAAATTGCCTTTCTTATTTGCCAAATGAATCTCGCCGCGAATCAATTAAAATCTTACGCTAGGCACTCACAACCGCCAGCCGCGAACATTCCAATTATTTACACCGCGTCAGACAAAGCGGTTTATTTAATGCAGGACGGTAGAAAACTCGCAAACCTGTTTGAGCAGTCCGCTTCAATCTCTCAAGATGCCCGGTCAATAGCTAAATCCGACTTGCTAAGTTTGACCTACAAACCCGAAAACATTTACCACGCGACCGATTTAATAAATCGTGAGACAGGTGAGTTATTTGACGGCTACGGAGTTTTAATAAATTCGATTAACTCTCGACTGTCGAAAGCCTATTTAAAAGCGCAGGCAAGCCGGGCAAGAAAACGAATCCGGGAAAAACTTTCAAAAACAAAACTGCTAGTAGGCGAACGATACCGCTTTTTAACGCTTACGATGCCGCATTTGAGGGCAGACGTAGCAACCGTGTTAAAAATCAAAGACAGGGCAAGTGTATTGCTCAAAAAGCGGCAATTATGGACTCGAAACGTAAGAGCCGCGCTTGTTTCCGAAGAAATAACAATCGGTGAAAGTTCCACTTTCTATTTCACTCATTACAACGCTCACAATCACGCCTTGTTAGTCAGCAAATACATTGACCATTCAGCTATTGCAAATCTTTGGACTGACTGTGTAGAAAAAGCGTGTGATGAGTTCGGTGTTGAATTTTTGATGCGTAACTTAGTCAGCAATCGTTTGACTGTGGATATAAAGGACGTAGCGACTTATTCAAAAAAACACGGCAAAACGCTTGATGATTCCATCGAAGAGCTTTGTAAGTATGTAACGCAGGGCAGCGAGTTTGAAAAAGTTCCGATTGCTGAAATAGTCGAAATTGATAATGCCTTATTCAAACGCCAAATGATTAAATCCTATGGAGATTTTAACAATCAGAAAGGCACAGAAAAAAAGGAAAACTCGACCGTTTTCACTTCACTTGATACAAAATACATAACTGACGGCGACCCGCACCACCAATCGAAGCGCATCAAGCTGGAAAACAAGCGCACACGCGGCGAGTCGTTAGTTGACACCGGCACGCGCCTCATTAGTGAAGGCAGACGGGGCGAATGGCTACAGATGATTGCGGCGACGATGGAATACCGCCGCCGGTTCAGAGCCGACTACCTAGCGCGGAAGTTTCCGCACGCGACGTTTAGGACTTTAGACGGAAAACGATGGTTTGGCGTGTCGACGCGACCGCCGCAAGTCGTTGTTTCCTTGTCCGGCTTCAAACGGACTCGCGAAAGGTTAAAAGCGATGACTTCACCTTATCCACTTCCTGACACCGCGCCGACTGTAAAAGCGAAACGCTTGTCTAATTGGGACATTTTCAATAGCTTTTGCGATTTGGGAAGCGATACGGAGACGGACAATAGGCATTGATAACGTGTGATTATCGTAAGTTGTTTGTTTTTGATTAGAACGCAGTGAAAAAGCAGCGAAACATTTGAGAAGCTCGACACTCTAAAAAAACAAAAGTGACGCGAGAGTGACGTAGAGAATTGGAAGAATCGGAAACCTAAAAAAAAGAGAAGCGAGAATCAAAAGTAGAGTGAAATAGATTATGGTCGGAAAGAAAACAGGCGGGCGCGTTGCCGGAACGCCGAACCGATTGACGAAAGAATTGCGAACGGTGTTGAGGGATATGATTGCCGCCGAACTGGACGCGCTGCCGAAAACGCTTGAGGGATTGACCGCGAAGGAACGCCTCGACGTTCTGATTAAGTTAATGCCGTTTTGTCTGCCGAAAGTTCAAGCGGTTAAGAGTGACTATGATTCTCCCTCGCTTTTGTTGGATTGGGATTAAATGATTAGCTTTTGCTCTCAATGTTCCGGCTGGTTGCTGACATTCGTTTATCAGCCGAAATTCTGCTCGCTCTGCGGCGCGTCAATCGGTCGGTGTGTGCCGCTTCTCGAATACGCGGTTGTTTTGGCTGTGGCGGCGGCGGTCGTTTGGGCGATAATCTGATTAATCAAACGATTTCAAACTGATTAACTGAAAAATAAATCAGTTTGAGATGTTAAGATTTGCTAAGGTTTTGAATTTAACAAATCTTAACATTTGAGTTTTAAAAACGACGCTTTTTGAGACTCTTTTGGCAAAACTGTAAACAACCTTTTTTATTGGAGTATAAAATGAAACTGACCTTATCAATGTTAACTATTTTATTGTTCGCCGTTGTCGCCTTTGGGCAAGATAAGACAGATAAAGGCATTGAACTTTACTTGCAAGGTGATTACAACGGGGCAATCTCGATTTTACAGGATGTGGTGCAAACAAATAAGAACAATCGTGATGCGTGGCTTTATTTAGGAATGAGTTTTGCACGAATAAGAAAAAACAAGGAAGCGTTGAAAGCCTTACGAAAAGGAGATTCTATTTCTTCAAAGAATTCTTCTAACTATGATAAAGAATTAAAAATCATCTCAAAACCGCATTGCAGGTATACCGACTCAGCTAGAGAAAACTCAATAACAGGGACAGTCAAACTTGCTGTTGAATTTGGCGCAGATGGTACCATTAAGTCTATTATTGCTGTTCAATCATTACCTTACGGATTGACTGAAAACTGCATTGCCGCTGCTGAAAATATTAAATTTGAACCTGCTACAAAGAATGGCAAACCAGTTGCTTCGATAAAAGTTAATGAGTACAGTTTTAATATTTACTAGCTTTCAATTAGTCTCAAAAACGCCCGTTTTTGAAATGACCGAAAATTGACCATTTTAACAGGTGTTTCAAAACTCAATCCAAACCATTTATTTTGATATTTTGTTTTTGAAACAAGTTTTGAAATACCACTTCATTGAACATTGAAGTATTTCGTAAAGGTGAATGATTGAGTCCAACAAAGGGGCGTTTCTAAGACCAATTTTGAAATTTCAGTAAAAACTTTTCGATTTGTCGCCGATGCCGTAGAATGTGAAGGACGGCGTGTTCGAGCGATTGTTCGAGATTTTCCGAGAAATTGCCTTTTCTCGCAACAATGACTTTTTCTAATTCAGCAAAGCTCATTTCCCATCTTCCTTCGAGCGTTTCGACCGTGTAAGCGAGAACTTTATCAATTTCAGCGCCGATTTCCTCTTTGGAAATCTGTTTCCTTTCGCCGAGAGGTTCAAACGGCATCGAAGTTTCCCGGCGAATCGCATTAGCGTAACCATTACCAGCGTGAATGACATGGTTCATAATCGTCTGAATAGAATGACAATCCGCGTCTTCGGTTTCTGCATCGGCAATGCGTTCGTAATCTTCCTCGCTGATGGGTTCGATAAGCGCTTTCAGTTCAAGCGCAGCGCGTTCGTATTCGTCCATTAAGGCGCCCACGTTGCCCTTTCGATAATCTGTCAAAGATTTCTTCATCAGTCAAATTCTACCTCCACTTTCGATTTTGTGTCAAAAAGGGTCGTTTTAGAAATTATCTTTTGTTGAGTTTAGCATTTGATTTTTTGATAAATAAATCAATTTTGTGAAACGGAAAACTTTTTGACTTGAAATCTTGAAATAAATATCAAGTTCGAGGAAATAGAGAACCTAACAAAACCTAACATTTTGACTAAAGATTTTTGATGTATTTGTCTAGGTCATCGCGTTTGATGCGGTAAGCCTTGCCAATCATTTTTCCTTTTAATTCCTTTGTGTCAATTGCCTTGCGTAGAATGTCGCGTGAAAGCCCGGTTAGTGTAGCTGCTTCATCTAATTTTAGTAAAGGTTTGTCAGCTATTTCGACTGTTAAAGCCTTATGTTTTGGTGTTATCGCATCTTTGAGAAAGTCGAGAAATTTGTTCGCGTCATTTCGCGCCAATGCTGTGTCGCCCGTTGTCGCAGATGCGGATTTAACGCTTTCCGCGTCTCTTTCCTGTTTATACTTTTCTAATTCGTCAGTGTTAAAAATTGCTTCTTGTTTGCCTGAGCTTCCGCGTTTATAGGTTACGGATATTTTTTCGGATTGAACGAGACGTTGCAAACTTCTGACACTAATCCCAAGTTTTTCGGCAGCAGCTTCTTTATTCATAACTGAGCTTTATAACACGGATGACGTTTCGCGCCAAAAGCCGTGTCGTTGATTGTCGCGCCAATCTGTGACAAAAGATTTGGCGCGAAACGTCGCAATCGAATTATTTTTCTTGATTATGAGAAAAAATTGTGATTTACTTGACTCACTGCGTCGGCGTTAGTTGTAACGCGGCTAGGGAAAATTTATCAGTGAGGAGGGACACCAAAGCAATTCGTTTGAATTGTTGCGTGTCTTTTTTTATTTTCTTTCTGCAAATGTTACAAGCAAAAGGTTTTTACGGTTTCATTGTTCATTTTTCTTTATTTGTCCGATATGTTTCATAAATTGCTTGCGATATGTATTTGAATTCGGTTATATTGCTTCTGCCGTTATTTCGGCATAGAAAAATGCGGGCTTCCCGTCCAAAGTTAGCCCGCATCCGTTCTTTTGATTTACCCAATCAAATCGCAGTCAGTTTTATCACCAGTCTGCGTTTTGTATTATTAGCAGAGTTAGAAAAACTTAGCAAGAGAAAAAGTATACTAAGTTAACTTAAAACAGCTAAAAATAGATTTAACGATGTCTCGATGCCGCGCATCAAGATGAAGTAAAGGCAAAGACTTAGGTGATAGAGTCTTTGCCTTGAATTTTAAGTAATGAATATCACCACCGCACAACAAAAATATCAGTCCGACAGTTTCTATCCTTCTAATTTATCCACCGAAATCTTTTGCGCCGAACAGAAAATCCGCGCAACCTTCAAAAGAGAACAAACAAACGGCATTGTTGCACGCCTCAGGCAATCGCAGAATCGCACCGCACTCGCTTGTGCAGAACGTCTGGAGCGTTGTGCAAGTCCTTCTAACGTCTTTGTTGCCGATGACTTTCACAATGCAGACGGCGAGGCATACAGCGCGAATGGCAACCTCTGGTCGTGCAGCTCGCTACTTTGCCAAAACTGCATAGGTAAATTGGCGAGAAACAATCGAAAAACAATCCGGCACGTCGTCAAAAACGAAAAATTATTCGTTGGCGAGAATTGGTATTTCATCACGCTGACAATGCCTGATTTGCTGTTAAAAGATTACTCGCTAGACTTCATAACACTTGTCTTTCAAAAAGCCTTTGAAGCCTTCACGCACCGCAACAACGACGCACGCAAACGAACTCAATATCAAAAACTAATTCGCGGAATGTTCAAAAACGCGGAATTTACCTACACAGAAAATCAAACCTTTCATTTTCACGCGCATCTTCTCGCAATCGCAAAATCTAAAATTCAGCGCGATAACTTCTCTCTGATTCGTTCGCTTTGGACAAAGGCACTCGAAAAGGCATTTGAGTTTTACTGCATACCTTTTGAACTCAATACGTCGGACAACCTTGCAGTCGTGAACGTGCAGAAGGTCAATTTTGCCAACCGTGAAAAGACAATCGCGGAACTTTGTAAATACGTAACCAAGTCTGATTCGTGGGCAAACATACCGCTCGAAGAAATTGAAAAGATAATCGAGCGACCGCGCCGCGTCCGCATGTTTGAGGCATTAGGCGTTTGCCGTGAATCAGCTAAGAAAATGCGCGAAGATTTAACCAAAGCCCGCGCAGAAATACGCTCAAACATTACCGACGAAACATATCTTGATACAAAGGAACTAATTCCTAGAAACACACTCAAACGCCGTGAATCGTGGCGAGAGCGTATTAAGCACCAAACCCTAGACGAATACAAAAAGGAACTCGACACAGAGATTTTAGACGCTCAGGAATGGAGACGGCAGCACCTTCTCAGAATGTTTCCCTGTGCGAAGTTCGAGACGTTGGACGGCAGACGTTGGAGCGCGATTCCACTCAGGGATTACGAATGGACGCGCACGCCGTCCAAACCGATAAACCCTCGTTATCCACTTCCCTTAGCCGCGCCGCGTCCACAGGTTAAGCGAATGTCGAATTGGGAATTATTCAATTCTTTTTGTGATTCGAGCAATGAAAGTGAAACGGGAGAATTTTCGAGCGTGAGGCAATTATAACTTTCGATAACAATCATTATCATAAGCTATTTCTTTGGAAATTCGAGGAAAGTTGAACAGATGAGCAAACCAAAAATAGAAACATTCGGACTGGCAGCGATACAGAAAGTTTTGAGCAATTTGGACATTGAAACGGCGCGGAAATCGTTAGCTTTTGCCGTCGGCGCGTCTGTGGATGTTTCGGGAAAAGTTCAAAAGCGCGTCAAACGGGAAGGACAATGCAAATTGGTGATTGAGCCGGGCGCGAGTGTTCCCGGCTTCGTTGTTTTTGCGGATTGCGCATCGGACGCGGAAACAGTAAGAAACAGTAAGATTCGGAAAGGTTCGTTGGTCCGGGTTCGGGGAAAGTTTCAGACGTTCGGCGCGTCGGCAGTTTGCTTGTCCGATTGCCGTTTGCGGTAAAAACTGCGATAACACAGAAAAAACACAGAAAAAAGATTTGTTCCACGCGGACGGAATGTTTGAATGAACGATGTTTTAATTCATCGAAAAACTTATCCCACGCGGACGGAAGTTGTTAACAAAAGTTAACATTTTTGAAAAATAAATAAAGTTTGGGTTGGTCGGATTTTGGCTCGATAACAAAGAAAGAACAAAGATAAGGGCGGCGAAATAAATGAAAAGGATACAAAGGATACAACGCTACGCGCGCGGACGGAATGCAGAGAATCTCTTGGGGTTTTGAAACCCCAACCACTTGTTCCACGCGGACGGAATTTGGAAACCTCATATAAGCAAACAAACCTCATAGAAGCAAAAGAACGCTGTGGCGCAAAACTCAAAGGCGGGCGGACGGAATGCACAAAAGGCACAAAAGGCACAACCGTTAAAAAAGGAATTGACTTGTCCCACGCACGCGGACGGAACTGGAAAAATCGGAAACGCTAAAAAAAAGAATCTAAACTAGAGAAAAGTAGAAGATGCAAGGAAAGAAAACAGGCGGGCGCGTTGCCGGAACGCCGAATAAAATTACTATTGAGTTGCGGAAAACGCTCAAAGGCATCGTTGCCAGCGAGCTGGAAGCATTGCCGACGACGTTTGAACAGTTACAGCCGAAAGAACGGCTTGAGTTGTTGGTTAAGTTGTTGCCTTTTTGTATGCCGAAAGTTGATTCTATCGGTGGCACGTATGATACGGGCTGGCGTGATTTGGGCGACGAGAATTGATTATTCAATCTTTTTCAAACTGATTAACTGAAAAATAAATCAGTTTGAGATGTTAAGATATGCTAAGGTTTTGAACTTAACAAAACTTAACATTTGAGTCTTAAAAACGACCATTTTTGAGACATAGATTAAATTATTTCTATTTCTTCATATTTCACTTACAATGCAGAAGAGTGATGCAAAAATGAAAAAGCTATTCGGACACAAATATATTTTAAGAATAGTGGCTTTTGTAGTTCTTGCGATAGCTGTCGTCAATATCTCTTTGCCAAAGATAGAAGAATACAATTCAGCAGTTCACGAACAACAGAACAAATTAAAAATAGAAGCTAATGGTGATAATTCAATAGTAGAAATCGGAATTTATGGTGAAGGAATAAATTTTAATTTTGTTTTCACTATAATTTTGATAGCCCTTTTTTTAAGTTTACTGCTAACAAAGAGAATAATTCTGTCATTGATTTTCGCGTTTCTACTATTACTGCAAATTATTATTCTTGGAATTATACCGATAAATTTTTCTATAAATTCTTATCTTTTTGAATTTATATTTATGGTGTGTTGGTTTAGCCTTTCTTTTTGGCTAGCATTAGCAATCTGCCGTTTACTTTACTCAAAATTCCAAACTGCAATTTTTATAAAGTGAGAGACAGTTGTTCAATTAAGTCTCAAATAGGAAAGAGACGCGGAAAGCGTTAAATCCGCATCTGCGACAACGGGCGACACA
>MWVW01000383.1_pt1 | contig 10246 bp, 8 predicted proteins | sample 1047191 | NCBI WGS metagenome assembly MWVW01 (sample SAMN06349985, study PRJNA376086) | soil metagenome | isolation source: MtG22-5 sample Antarctic (ecotone) | place: Antarctica
TAAGAGGAAAGTTTCGCAAGAGTTGGATTAATATTATTAATCCATTCAGGGGTGTTCTTATCATGGGTTCACCCGGAAGCGGGAAATCTTATTTCGTTATCCAGCATATCATCAAGCAGCATATTCATTTTCTTTAAATTTTTCTTCTAAAAATAAAAGCGTCGGCTTGTTGTAAATGGAACTGGCTTTAACCGGAACACCAATCTTATTACCCCTTTCATCCAGTACCCTATAAACAAGCCCTCTCTTTCTAAAAATTATTCCATCTACTTTTCCACGGTCGGCAGTAAGATTGTATAATTTAAGAACAGCATTTAATTCAGCGAGGGAAGCATATTTATATTTCGGAAGTACAGCATCGAGTACATTAGTAATTCCTCTTTTTGTTGGAGATTTTCCATAGGTTATTCTTTGAGCATATAAGGGTTTAATTTCTTCTGATTGCAGTTTATTTTGACCGTCTGCTTTCACCAGTTTGTAAATAGTTTCTATTTCTTTTCTTGCCTGCGTAGATTGATTTTTCCCAATGTTATGCAGTGGTATTCTTTTACCATTTTTTTGAATATTGGTAGTAACGATATGAATATGCGGATGGCCTGCATCAAGGTGCTGGTAAACAAGGTAAGGCTGATCACCAAATCCTATTTTATCCATGTAAACAGATGCTATTTCAGTGAGCTTTTCCTTTTCAATCTTTTCATTCAAAGCAAAATTGAGAGAGATATGAATTAGTAAAACAACAATATAAAAAAAGCTTGAAAATATCTATTGACTGGATAATGGTAAAGCCTCCAAGAAGTTTACAGGCTTTTAGAGAGGCACTCCAGAAAGAGAAAATAAATCTTGTAATCCGTGAGAATGATAAAGGGATTATTTACGGTATGACCTATATAGATCATAAAACAAAATGTGTGTTTAACGGCAGTGATATTGGCAAAGAATATAGTGCAAAATCAATACTGGATAAATGCGGCATCACTCAAACAATTTCAGAGCAGGAAGAATCTATTCAACCAAAAATATCAAAAGCAGAAAAGCATGAATTAAAACCTCAATTAAGCGAACAGCATGAACAAAAACTAGACTTATCCAGGCTGTTTGAAGAAATCATTAAACCTGTCGAAGAAAATAATTATCTGCCTTATGAACTCAGAAAACAAAAAAAGAAAAAGCGCAAATCAAATTAATCAATAAAAAGAAAGATCATGCAAACCGGGGAAAATGAACAGGGTTTAAGAAAGATACTTGACCTGACGAGAATGATAAGCATTGCAATCTTATTTATTCATTTTTACTATTACTGTTATGGCGCATTTAGAGAATGGGAATTAAGATCAGAAATAACCGACCGGCTATTACAAAATATATACAAAACAGGTTTGTTCAGCAGCTTTAATAAATCCAAACTGATAGCTTTAGTTATACTGATTATTTCTCTTTTTGGTGCAATGGGAAAGAAGAACGAAAAGGCGACTTTTAAAACTGCATCTATTTATATATTCTCCGGACTGTTGTTATTCTTTATTAGTTCTGTTGTGATGTTATTGAAGATAAATATTTCATCCATTGCCATTACGTACATAAGTGTAACGGTTCTAGGATTTATATTGATCCTTACAGGTGGCACTCTTTTATCCAGGATCATCAACCTGAAATTAAATACCAGTGTCTTCAACTCACCCAATGAAACCTTTCCGCAGGAAGAAAGATTGCTTGATAATGAATATTCAATAAACCTTCCGGCGAGGTATAATTTAAGAGGAAAGTTTCGCAAGAGTTGGATTAATATTATTAATCCATTCAGGGGTGTTCTTATCATGGGTTCACCCGGAAGCGGGAAATCTTATTTCGTTATCCAGCATATCATCAAGCAGCATATTCAAAAAGGTTTTTCAATGTTTGTATATGATTTCAAATTTGATGATTTAACGAAGATCGCCTACAATCAATTTCTCCAAAATAAAAATAAGTATAAGGTCATCCCTGAATTCTATGTGATCAATTTTGATGACTTAAACCGTTCGCATCGCTGCAATCCATTAGATGCTTCAACTATGCATGACATCACCGACGCAGCAGAATCTTCAAGAACAATAATGCTTGGATTAAACCAGGCATGGATAAAGAAAGGAGGAGATTTCTTTGTTGAATCGCCGATAAATTTTGTAACTGCCTTAATTTGGTTTCTATGCAACTATAAAAAAGGCAAATATTGTTCGCTGCCTCATGTTATTGAATTGGCGCAGGTCAGTTATGATAAATTATTTTCTATACTAAGAGCAGAGCCTGAAATTGAAGTTTTGATAAACCCTTTTGTGACAGCATATCTGAATGAAGCTAAAGAACAATTAGAAGGACAGATTGCAAGTGCTAAAATAAGTTTGTCAAAATTATCATCTCCTCAACTCTATTACATTCTTTCAGGCAATGATTTTAGCCTGGACATTAATAATCCCGCTAAACCGAAAATTGTATGCATGGGAAATAATCCACAAAAAACAATGACATATGGAGCAGTTCTATCGCTTTATATTACTGCAATAACAAGGATGATGAATAAAAAGAACTGCAATAAAAGCAGTTTAATATTCGATGAGTTTCCTACGATTTATTTTAATGGTATAGATAATCTGATAGCAACAGCCCGATCAAATAAAGTGGCAACAGTACTGGGTGTGCAGGATGCAAGTCAACTGAAATTACATTATGGTAAAGAACAGGCAGAGGTAGTTATGAATATTGTTGGCAATATTATCAGCGGCCAGGTGAGCGGAGAAACTGCTAAACAATTATCTGAAAAATTTGGAAAAATTCTGCAGGACAGGCAGAGCATTGCCATTAATCGAAATGATACCAGTATAACCAACTCTAAGCAATTAGAACTTGCTATACCCATTAATAAAATATCTTCCTTATCAAGTGGAGAATTTGTAGGCATGGTGGCTGACAATCCGGAAGAAAAAATTGAATTGAAAGCTTTTTGTGCGGAAGTAATTAACGACCACAATGCGCTGGAAAATGAACAGGCAAACTATAAGGAATTGCCTCATTTTTCAAAAGTGGAAACGAAGGATGTATTAGATAATTATTTGAAAGTGAAAAATGATGTTGCTGTGATTGTTCAAACGGAGATTGAAAGAATGCTGGATACACCGGAATTGACAGATTTGATTATTAAAAAAGAATCGATCTAGCTAATATTATTATGACTAAGTTAATTCTCTTCTTGATCTTGTTTGTACTGTAACATTAATATAGCGAAGGCAACAATTATTATTATAGCCAGTGTTATTAAAATTACTGCACCAGTCTTTTTAAGTCCCGTACTTTCTGTAGCAATTCCAAGTATATAAGCTCTAACGCCTGCTAATCCTATTCCTGCTCCTATAGTGATAGCTTGTTGGCTAATACCTTTACCATGCAATACCCAGTTTTTGAAATGTTCACAGTTATTAAAAATAAGATTGTACGCCCTTTCATCAACACGACTCATTGCTCTCTTTACAGCTTTGATCCTGATCAGAATTATTAAAGTACCTCAGAATTATAGAATCAGCAGCCCCCACTGATAGCATTTCAATTTCAAATGGCATGTTTAATAAAGTAAATTAAGCTTTCACGGTATATTGTATATAAAGCTCAGTGGCTTCCATTGCTTTTTCAAATTCGCTCCTTTCTTTTTTTGTCATATTTGACCTTTGTTCCTTTATTTTCTCCGTAAGTGGCTCTTTTTTGTGGAAGTCAAAAAATAAATCATCCTCTTTGAGGATCATGAGCCTGCCTTTTGTCCTATTCAGCAATTCCTTTAATATTCCCCTGTTAGGCATGGTATTCTTCCATCCATCGGATATAATATCATAGTCCAGGGTTGCCATTGCCGCGAGGTCTTTATGTTTCATCATTTCCAACCCAAGCTTTTGTGCTGTTCCATTATGACTTAAATGGTGTGCTACTTTATAAAAAACAGTCCGGTTTAAAAGGTCTTCAACTACAGGAGTTTTACCGTCCCTACCTTTGTGGCCCCAGTCTATTTTATGCCAACTGGCCCAGCTTCCATATTCAGCATCACCAGGAAATAACATTACCCTGCCGCTTTCTTCAAACTCTATGGCAAGAGCCAGGCTTAAATTATTTGTTAATCCACTCATTCGAAGTGCGAATGAGCCTGCACTATATAACCAGTCATAATCTATCTTTCTCCAATTTTCCTTCTTATAATTATCCTGGATTTGGTCAATATTATCATTTATATAATGTTCATCAAAAGGGGTAAGACTACTTTTGGCGATATCATCTGAGTCTATATTATTAACAGCTGCTCCGAAAGCTCCGCTTTTTTGTAATATTTTATTATGATCATAACTCTCTCCCTTTCCACCTGCTTCCTTGGAAACATCATCATAGATTTTTGGTGGGCCTAATACGTATATTTTTACTCCATCTGCCCCTTCAACCCCCTCAATAATGTTTCCCGGGCTAAAATATTTAATGCGGGTTGTTTCAATATCATTTTTAACAACATCCATTCCCGCTAACCCCCCTTTGTAAAGATTATTATTGTCAACTGATAAATGCAAATCTGCAAACTCTTTAACTACTTTAATATAATTTTCCCTGGCCTCTAAAGCCTGAATACCAAATCTACTTTCCTTAAACTGCCGACGATAATCTTCATTTTGAATAGCTTTAGTTAAATTTTGTGACGCCCTTGCTAAAGCCATTTTTTGTTCTCCGTATTTATCTTTCCATTCTTTGACTTTTTTGCTTTTATCATTTTCAGTCCAAGCCATCCAAATTTCTCCTGCTTTAAAATCATTGGTAAATAATTCTCTGCAGGCATCAAACGCATAAACATGATCTTTATGTTCGTGTGTTACCACTAAGACATCAACTTCATTATCTACATATGCTTTTAAATCTTCAATAAATGGAGTGATGTATTCTTTTTTTCCCGACCAGGAACCGGCATCTATAAGCATTTTGAAAGACTCTTTTTTACCGGCAAAAAGTTTAACGACAAAACAATCCCCGGTGCCAATACGATACATACGAACTTCTGCATGTGTTATCTTTGACATATATAGATATTAATGTGAATGTAAAAAAGCAAATGGCTCATTAAAATAACTTTTCATCCCCGTTCCAAAGTATAAGCTGTGCTCATCCAAACTTCCTATTCCGTCTTCTGTTTGATAACGGTATTGTTTCAGAATCCTTTTTTCATTTAATGCTTGTATTCCAACATTTAATTTATCTGGAGAAAGTATAGATTTTGCAATAGCATACCGTAGAGAAAGCGTATCTAAGTTAAAAATCATAGTACAACCACCCCAGAGTTCAAATCCTCCTGCAGGAGGTTGGCCATGGCCCGGAATAAACGTTCCCTTAACTTTATCATCTTCCACTACTACTCCAGCTCTTTGAATTAAACTGAAAACAATATAATTGATCTGATTTCCTTCCGGGCCCGTTCTGGAAACCAGCCGGAGATTTTGTGCTCTAAATGATGGGCCTTCTACATTCTTGTCATAAATATTAGATGTTCGGATACCAAAGTCCGGCCATCTGTAATTGAAGACCAATCCTGTCAGCTTTTCAAATTCAGAAGAATCTTCAAATTTGAAATAAATCCTGTTGTGCAAGCCTTTGATCTTATCGGTTCCCCCAAGATAGTTACGGGAGATAGTATAGATTTCTTTTCTATCTGTTTTATATATTACATCATTTCGGTAATCTTTTAGAAAAGTTATAATGATTTTAAAAAGTTCTTCGGTATCATTTCTTAAAAAAGGTTCACAACTGTAGCGAAGACTTTCTTCGCTTAAGGTCTTAATTCCTTCAGGATAAATACCGCGGCGTCGAAAAGCATCAATAAATGCTAATCTGTAATCTCTATTGTCATCAGAGATCAAATCTGTATCTGCAGTAATTATAGCACGTAAATATTCTCCAAAAGTAATATCAACCGGTGGGCAATAATCCAGCGCACGAATACACATATTTAAAACATGTCCCGCTGCCTTCGAAGCCTCATTAGCCAAACGATTTACCAGGTCAGATTGTAATTCTCCTTTCGGTAAAAGGCCTGTGCCATTGGTTGCAATTCTCAAAAGATCGGCAACCCGTCTTTTATAAATATTAATAAATGCTTCAAAAACAGCTGCAACCAGAATACTACCACGATCATGCGGCTCCATTATATTCCGATAATCATCAGGATTTGGTTGTTTAGGCTTCCACTCTTTTGTTTCCTCATCTATTTCCCCAATGGCATCTCTTAAGCTTCCATAGCTGCCTATTGCTGCACCGAATTCCTGAGCCAGCTTTCCTAATAAATTTTGACTTGCCAGATCTCCTTTTGTTTGTGCAATTTGATGTTTCAACACTTCGGGAAAAGTAAAGTGCTGAAATAGTGCTACAATATCAGCAAAGGCCTCATGAAAGGCTAACACATCAGGATTACTTGGTTCGTTATAATAATAATGCATCCCATCCAAAATTGCATGAGTAGTCTCATGCGCGATAATATCATGACTTAAACAAGTAAACACCAAAGAATCCGGCATATGCACTACATTATCTGCAGGAGAGGAAGAAAAGTATCCAAATAATAACCCCTTTTTTGTAGGGCTATAATATGCATTTGGTTCTCTTAACGCATGAGGATAAATTCTAAGCGTGGGAACATATTCTTCAAATTTCGATTGGTCTTCCAGTAATCGGGGAGCCCATAATATTTTTCTTCCTAAAGCTTTTTCAAAATTTTTTATAGTTGTCATTGCGACCGCATAGACCATTTGCTGATGAAACTGTGGATTACTCTCAGATGGCTCCAGGCCATCTTGGGCAAGGATGTAGGAATGATTTAAATCCACTGGCTTGTAAAATTTCTTAATAGTCGGGTCAAAATCAATCACTTCAATGTACTCTCCTGACGGACCTGGTTCCAGCTTTTCCCATCGAACTTTGTATATTAAACTGTTGATCTCGGCGGTATCCATTTTTAACGACAAAGATGGATCGAAGGCATATGCCTTTAACTTTCTAAAAGGTGGTTCTTTAATCTTAATTAAATTATTGGTTTCCATTTTCAAAAATTAGTGATGGGCAATACAATTTGATTTGTAATTCAGTCAGATTTTCTGCCTGTTGTATAAGATATTTCAACTTAGTATCTGATAATGAGGAAAGGCTTGTACCAGTTTTTTCGAGCTACTTTCCATTGTTCTTCCGTTAAGTCCCTCTCTTTAATAGAATTATAATTAACCCGATCTTTCAAATGATTCGTTATTTCATCTTTATATTTTTCGGGGTTGTCAATCCTTGCTGTTGAAAATTGTGGGCATCAAGTACTGGTTGTATTATTTGCTTTTTAGCCATATTGCGGATAAACCCGGGAATAGAATTTTCGATGCGCCATCCTAATGAAAAATAAGAAATAGGCTTACCGGAAATATTTGTGTACACATTCTGAATCATCTGTACAGCTTTTATACGATACATGAATAAGTCAACTGTACGTATCAATAATGATATAGCATTTGGATATTTTTTATCGTCTTTAAAATTACCGCCCGCATCTGAAGTAATGATTATATCACATTCGTAAAGACTATTATGTTGAGTTAATTTTTGTATGCCCTGGTTATCATAAACACCTCCATCAACTAAAACAGGTTTTACTCTACCAAAATCCTTTTCATTAACATAATACTCCTCTGCAATCAATACAGGCGTAAATGCGAAAGGAACACAGCTGGATGCCATTACAGATCTTGCTACCGGGAAGTTCTCATGTTTAAATTTAATAGGTGGCCCATTATTGTCCGGATATGCATAAGCCGAATCAGACATTTTAATCTTAGAAAATGTAAATGGCCTGCCTGTATGTAAATTGGAAGATCCAATAGCCAGTAAAGGTTTATCCTTTAAATCTTTTAAGGTTTTCTGATTGCAAAAAAAATCATTGTATGCTCTTTCGATTACTTTACTTACAGGAAATATTCTGAATTGATATTTGAATAATAAATAGAAAAAAACAATCAGTATCGGAAAAACCAGCCATGAATTAAAAGTGAAGGATAAAAGTAATGACCCACCGACAAATAATAATCCGAATAAAATAGTTCGAATAAAAGACCAGGAGGTGAATATGTAACGGATGACATTTTTTGTCTTCAAATCATTCATCATTTTTTGATGAAAGGAATTGTAATCACCATTATAAAGCGACCATGCTGCTCCCGTAATTGACCCTCCCGATATAGTAGACATGACATCCACTTTTTCAAGAATGCCCAGTTCATTTAATTTTTTTAAGGTGCCCAAGTGAAATGCTGCAGCTCTGTATCCTCCTCCGGATAATGATAAGCCAACACGTTTTGTTTTAGATAACATTTGGAACAGCTAAGGGAGTTAGTGTAAGATTCAAATCTAAATAAAAACTCAGTATATTGTACCCCGTATTTCTACGGTTTTCGAATAAAGTTATCCACAAAGCCCGCCCCTAAAATAATCGTCCATTATTATTAATATCTGCACGGTCAGGAAACCCTACTCATATCACATATTACTTAGTTTGCATTCATATCTGCATAAGCAAATTGTCATTTCTTAAATGTGCGGTGATGATATTAAAGAAGTTTTAATCTTTCATAGAAATCTGTCAGCTGACTAATCGAAATGATACCAGCATTACCAATTCAAAACAATTAGAACTTGCTATTCCTATTAATAAAATATCTTCCTTATCTAGTGGTGAGTTTGTCGGAATGGTGGCAGACAATCCCCAGGAGAAAATTGAATTAAAAGCTTTTTGCGCAGAAATTATTAACGACCATAAAGCCTTGGGAAACGAGCAGGCAAGCTATAGGGAATTACCACAATTTTCAAAAGTTGAAACCACAGATGTGGTAGGCAATTATTTTAAGGTGAAAAATGATGTTGCCATAATTGTTCAAATTGAGATGAAAGAATGATGGATACGCCTGAATTAATGGATTTGATTATTAAGAAGGAAACAACATAAAGTTAATGGATAGTAGGACCTGTAAAATTCCATGGAGAATTACTGGGTAATATTTGGCTTCTAAAGCATAATTGTCAAACATAGAAATATCTTAATATACGTACGGTAGAATATGTGTTGGGGTTATTATCATGAGAAACACTGGTAGAGGAGTTAGTAAGTTGTCGAACTCTTCCTTGAACTTCTTAACAGATTTTGCATCAGTCATACTTAGTTCATTTGGGCCAAACGGATGTGTATGCCATTCTCCAATATAGCCTAATTGATTTCCCGTTGAATGATTGATTTCATTAACTGAATCTGGAAGTCCGTCAACCCCTCGAAAAAAACAAACTTCATTTGCTTTACTATCGCTTGGTGCTTTGATTAATCCTGTAATGTGAACTGTCTTCCTCTTGTAATTAGCGCATCCAATAAGAACACCGCCAGTTTCATTAGGCATCGCTAAACCCATTTCTTTTTTCATTGTCTCAATAATTCCAGGTTTCAAACGAATTTGCCAAGAAGGGTCATTGATTGCCGTAAAAACCTCCAATGGAGGTAAAGTGATCAACCGGGTGGTATTTGAAAAGAATGGTTCATGCTTAATTTCGCTTATATAAATCTTCCCGTTTTCTTCCTGTTCATATTGAGATTCTGCCTTTATCACAGCCGAAGCATAAGCGCTATGAAGACTGACTATATCGTCGGATAAAACAGTTGTTTCCGAATTGCAACCAACTCCAATAGTGATGGACAAATTGTTTACGGTTGAGCTATTATCCGCTTCTCTTTGAAGCCATGAGGATATAAAAGGCGCTTTATCATATTCTGCATACAACATAACTTGCAAATCATCGATTCTCGGATTTCGGTCTTTTCCCTCAAAATATACAAACCCTAGGTTACCAAAATCTGTAATAAATGCCCTTGCTATTCTTACTTGAGAACTGAAGACGTTCTTTGCCAAAGATTGTGCAAAAGCATTAGATGCTGTAAAATCCAAAATCCAGTCGAAGAATTTGGTGAGTTCCGGATCAAAAAAGCCAGCCCCGGAGCTCTTTATAGACAATAACAGTGGTAATTTTTCATAAGGATAGAGAGAGCTGATTTCCTTTTTTAACGCTTCTGCTTTATTCAGCCCCTCTGCACTGCCCAGCAAAGCATGTCTTACAAGATTATGAGGTGAAAGATCATCTGGATCTGTTAAAATAAAATTAGTTGTTCCGTTTCTGGCAA
>MWVW01000384.1_pt1 | contig 10219 bp, 11 predicted proteins | sample 1047191 | NCBI WGS metagenome assembly MWVW01 (sample SAMN06349985, study PRJNA376086) | soil metagenome | isolation source: MtG22-5 sample Antarctic (ecotone) | place: Antarctica
CCCTCGCCTCCGTTGGTATGATTTACTAAACTTTTAATTGTACCATGAAGGAATTGAAATATACGTTTTGAGATGCAAACAGCGAGGCAAAATTTTTCTTTTAATTGTACCATGAAGGAATTGAAATCCGACTGCCACAAATAAATAGCGCCCGGTGCAAGACCCTTTTAATTGTACCATGAAGGAATTGAAATTTATTTGACTGCAATCTTGATTGCGTTGTACTTGACTTTTAATTGTACCATGAAGGAATTGAAATTAAAAAAGATTTATTTCATTCGTGTTATCCCATACAGCTTTTAATTGTACCATGAAGGAATTGAAATTTCTTTGACGATGCTGCCCGTGTATGGAGAGGATTTTCTTTTAATTGTACCATGAAGGAATTGAAATTTGCCACCCATCATAGAAAGACCGTCAACAACAAGCTTTTAATTGTACCATGAAGGAATTGAAATTTATTTCAAACCCCGCTAATACTGCTGCTGCATCATCTTTTAATTGTACCATGAAGGAATTGAAATTGATTATCACTGCTTGCACGAGGCGTAAGTACTTCTCTTTTAATTGTACCATGAAGGAATTGAAATGGATAAGAAGATGATTATTTCTGTTTCCCTGTTCCGGCTTTTAATTGTACCATGAAGGAATTGAAATAACCCAAATCATCCATAATGAATTAAATATTGTTTCCTTTTAATTGTACCATGAAGGAATTGAAATCTTCTTTTTATGGAAACAACAATGCGTATAATCCTGCTTTTAATTGTACCATGAAGGAATTGAAATATGATAATCCCCCCGGCTAAATACGAAGATTTGTTCTTTTAATTGTACCATGAAGGAATTGAAATGGATAGAAGCAATGGAGGGCGGCACTACCTACGACTTTTAATTGTACCATGAAGGAATTGAAATATGAGCGGTTGCATGATTTAAAAAGTAAAAAACAAGCTTTTAATTGTACCATGAAGGAATTGAAATTTGTAGAGTAAATGCTTATAGCGCCAATATTTTTTTCTTTTAATTGTACCATGAAGGAATTGAAATTTGTTTGACTGTAATCTCGCCTGTGTGCCATCAGAGCTTTTAATTGTACCATGAAGGAATTGAAATAGTGCGCCGCCTGATGTATCACCGCAACTTTTACACTTTTAATTGTACCATGAAGGAATTGAAATTTGTTGTACTTGCTCCGGGTGAAAGTGCATCCTTTTCTTTTAATTGTACCATGAAGGAATTGAAATCGGGTACTACTGTTGATGGTGTAAAAGGTTATACTGCTTTTAATTGTACCATGAAGGAATTGAAATTTATTTTTCTTTGGCTGACAATAATTTGCTGATCAACTTTTAATTGTACCATGAAGGAATTGAAATTTGTTGAAAACAGCAACATCGATAAAGAGCTGATCACCTTTTAATTGTACCATGAAGGAATTGAAATCCACCAATACCACCACTACCCGGTAATGATGTAGTATTCTTTTAATTGTACCATGAAGGAATTGAAATTTGTTTTAAAGGCCTCGTTCATTATCTTAAACTCAACTTTTAATTGTACCATGAAGGAATTGAAATTTGAAAAAGAACTGCAAGGGGGTGATCCATCTAATAACTTTTAATTGTACCATGAAGGAATTGAAATGGAAGATTTACGCAGCGAAACGGGCCGTATAATAGCTTTTAATTGTACCATGAAGGAATTGAAATAACTAACAACCTCAGAGCGTGAATTAATTGTTCAACTTTTAATTGTACCATGAAGGAATTGAAATGTTTCAGGGTGCTCAGGATAACCGCTAATTGTATCCTTTTAATTGTACCATGAAGGAATTGAAATGGTTCTTAAAATCATTATAGGCTTTGGTTCGTATTACTTTTAATTGTACCATGAAGGAATTGAAATTTGCTATCTTGTGTACATAGTGAGTGTCTTTTACACTTTTAATTGTACCATGAAGGAATTGAAATTTGCTGCAGGCTGCGCTTATTGGCGTCTGTGGATACTTTTAATTGTACCATGAAGGAATTGAAATGTCAAAAGTGTACAGCGGAATGGCTGAAACACTCCCTTTTAATTGTACCATGAAGGAATTGAAATCTTCCTTTTCCCTTGCCCTTAAACTGTGCTGCTATGCTTTTAATTGTACCATGAAGGAATTGAAATGGGTGAGGGGGTAGATGATGGAAAATGCTTCGATCCCTTTTAATTGTACCATGAAGGAATTGAAATTTGCAATTAGCCAAAGCATCTGCGAAACGTTCGTCTTCTTTTAATTGTACCATGAAGGAATTGAAATTTGCAATAGCTCCGTTAACCTGTCATCATTAGTAACCCTTTTAATTGTACCATGAAGGAATTGAAATTTACTTTAACCACGGCACAGGAAAACGAATTGTATCTTTTAATTGTACCATGAAGGAATTGAAATTTGCTAAACCAAAGCTTTGATCAGTTAGAAGCATTGCTTTTAATTGTACCATGAAGGAATTGAAATTGTGCTGAAATGATCTTGTAGAGGCTTCGTTGCTGCCTTTTAATTGTACCATGAAGGAATTGAAATTTAAAGAAAAAAGTGGTGAGATTTTGGAACAGCGCCTTTTAATTGTACCATGAAGGAATTGAAATGGTTTAAACCGTGGGCTATGGAAACAAACCACCCCCTTTTAATTGTACCATGAAGGAATTGAAATCGGTAACAAGTACCGTCGCCAACTCTCGCCGGGATTCTTTTAATTGTACCATGAAGGAATTGAAATAGATAACAGGGCCCTTTATAATTATTGAAAAAGCATCTTTTAATTGTACCATGAAGGAATTGAAATCCCGCAAAGTATTTCTCATTTACTTTTTTGCCTGCTTTTAATTGTACCATGAAGGAATTGAAATAAATTTATTTACTAATTCTTTAGCTTTTTCTTTTTCTCTTTTAATTGTACCATGAAGGAATTGAAATGGCTCAGTGTGACAAGGGTGACAGTTTTTTTAGGGTCTTTTAATTGTACCATGAAGGAATTGAAATACACTAATATGCCTATCCAATATGAGAACAACGCAGCTTTTAATTGTACCATGAAGGAATTGAAATTTTTCTAATGGGCTGTTTTTCCCCGGCGATCCGGACTTTTAATTGTACCATGAAGGAATTGAAATGTTTTTAGCAGCCCTTGCATTTTTCAGGTTACGTGAACTTTTAATTGTACCATGAAGGAATTGAAATCAATTTAATAGCGCCTATGATGCTGGTTATGATTGCTTTTAATTGTACCATGAAGGAATTGAAATAAGATTGATTAACGATGAAGCCAGAAATTGCCCCGCTTTTAATTGTACCATGAAGGAATTGAAATTGTACACCCTCGCCTCCGTTGGTATGATTTACTAAACTTTTAATTGTACCATGAAGGAATTGAAATATACGTTTTGAGATGCAAACAGCGAGGCAAAATTTTTCTTTTAATTGTACCATGAAGGAATTGAAATATTCAGGGTAAACATCCTTCTCTCCCTTCCAGTGTTCTTTTAATTGTACCATGAAGGAATTGAAATTGCCTTTATACAATCACATAGCCAGGAATACGAGTGCTTTTAATTGTACCATGAAGGAATTGAAATCGGTTTAAACCGTGGGCTATGGAAACAAACCACCCCCTTTTAATTGTACCATGAAGGAATTGAAATCTAAAAACACAGACATTAAATGACCTACGAAGTATTTCTTTTAATTGTACCATGAAGGAATTGAAATTGTACCATTGGCATATTTGATACCTTGTATGGGCGCCTTTTAATTGTACCATGAAGGAATTGAAATTTTTTTTTCTGTCTTCTGGGATACGACTTACAGGGTCCTTTTAATTGTACCATGAAGGAATTGAAATTAATTAGCCGCCACCTGTCCCTGCACCACCGAGTTACCTTTTAATTGTACCATGAAGGAATTGAAATTTTCGTTTAACTATCCTTTTGGCACTTTTTATTCTCCTTTTAATTGTACCATGAAGGAATTGAAATTTTGTTTTGGCGATGACGAGTGATTGTGCAAGGGTGCTTTTAATTGTACCATGAAGGAATTGAAATTTCACAAAAGCCATTGAAAGTTCAAAGCAAAAAGTTCTTTTAATTGTACCATGAAGGAATTGAAATCTGCGAGAAGCCTCTATGCCTTTGAGATGTGGAAGACTTTTAATTGTACCATGAAGGAATTGAAATATATCAGAGGCTACAAATGTTCCTGTAGCTGAGGTCTTTTAATTGTACCATGAAGGAATTGAAATCTACCTTGTAAAACCGTATTAAACTTAGCCATCTGCCTTTTAATTGTACCATGAAGGAATTGAAATTCCATTATCATCAAGCATGTGCACTTCCTCACCATCTTTTAATTGTACCATGAAGGAATTGAAATAATTCTTTTGCTGCTGCGCCTACTCTTGAAGCAACTGCTTTTAATTGTACCATGAAGGAATTGAAATAAACAAATATTCTGTTTTTGTACCTCAAACTTCAACTTTTAATTGTACCATGAAGGAATTGAAATTTAGTTCAATAATGGTGGCCGACGGCAAAAGAGTTGCTTTTAATTGTACCATGAAGGAATTGAAATAGCACAAGCTTGAAACCAGCGATTGGCGATCAGTATCTTTTAATTGTACCATGAAGGAATTGAAATTCATGGGAAGCCTTTGATAATAGCAGCACTTTTCAACTTTTAATTGTACCATGAAGGAATTGAAATTTGTAAAATAGGAATGCGCCCCGATTGTTTAAGTCTCTTTTAATTGTACCATGAAGGAATTGAAATGGATAAAAGACCCTGATGAAAAAAATGAACTGTACACTTTTAATTGTACCATGAAGGAATTGAAATCCAGTTTTGGATTAGCAGCAACTCACCCTTTGCTGCTTTTAATTGTACCATGAAGGAATTGAAATTTTTCAAAATCGTCCACAATGATTATAATAGACTGGCTTTTAATTGTACCATGAAGGAATTGAAATTAACACGATTCCATACTTTTGATACTTCCGAGTAGCTTTTAATTGTACCATGAAGGAATTGAAATTTGGTTATTACAGGGCCAATGGAAATTACTACCTCACTTTTAATTGTACCATGAAGGAATTGAAATTTACTTGCTCCCGTTGCATCAATAACAGCGGCATCTTTTAATTGTACCATGAAGGAATTGAAATTTAGTGGGTGCTGCGGGTTGTGTGGCTGCTGGCGATGTCTTTTAATTGTACCATGAAGGAATTGAAATTTATTTGATAGGCAAGCGGCCCAGTGAAAAATGGATCTTTTAATTGTACCATGAAGGAATTGAAATTTATTAATAAGGGTTGCAAAAGCCGGTGTGTTACGTTGCTTTTAATTGTACCATGAAGGAATTGAAATAGAGTTCGGTATTAGATTATAAAGGTTTTCATGACGCTTTTAATTGTACCATGAAGGAATTGAAATCTACAGATATTATAGGTAGAACATTAGATAAAGCTACTTTTAATTGTACCATGAAGGAATTGAAATTTGCCTAAAAGATTTAGTACCCAGCTTTAAGTCCTACCTTTTAATTGTACCATGAAGGAATTGAAATATAGCAGAGATAACCCAACTGATTTTAGTGAAAGTCTTTTAATTGTACCATGAAGGAATTGAAATAATTTTTAAGGCGCAAAGCATTACCACTTCCATCTACCCTTTTAATTGTACCATGAAGGAATTGAAATCCAACAAATGGCGTGGTAGATGATACTGCCAATACACTTTTAATTGTACCATGAAGGAATTGAAATATTACAACGGCAAGGCAGATAGCGCATTTAAGGGGACTTTTAATTGTACCATGAAGGAATTGAAATCATTCAATGGGTTCTGATGCTCATTATTATCTTGACTTTTAATTGTACCATGAAGGAATTGAAATGGTCCTAACATGCATACAGTAAAAGGTATGGTTGTACCTTTTAATTGTACCATGAAGGAATTGAAATATGTAGAAATAGGTGATGATAAAATGTATTTACCCTCTTTTAATTGTACCATGAAGGAATTGAAATTGCAGGTTTCAGGTGGCGCTGATAAGACATTAATAGCTTTTAATTGTACCATGAAGGAATTGAAATGGGTAGAACATTTGTAAAAGAAATAAGCTGCGCTACTCTTTTAATTGTACCATGAAGGAATTGAAATTGTGCAAAGCGGCGCTGTGTAATGTGCACAAACTCCTTTTAATTGTACCATGAAGGAATTGAAATTTATCTGTATAGCATCACCGCAAAGTATTTTATTTACTTTTAATTGTACCATGAAGGAATTGAAATTATCATTAACCGTTACAACGGAGGGAAATGGTGACGCTTTTAATTGTACCATGAAGGAATTGAAATCTGGCACAGATGCTATTAACTATACCACAAACGGTCTCTTTTAATTGTACCATGAAGGAATTGAAATTAGTATAAGTTATGGACACCACTTTTGAAATAGAACTTTTAATTGTACCATGAAGGAATTGAAATTCATATAAAGCCATAACCATTGAGATAAAAAAAAGCCTTTTAATTGTACCATGAAGGAATTGAAATGATATAAATGGGCTCATAAAAATACAAGGTGAGGTACTTTTAATTGTACCATGAAGGAATTGAAATTTTTTTAAAGTGGATTCCCGGGACGGGCTACACACGCTTTTAATTGTACCATGAAGGAATTGAAATAGAGTTCGGTATTAGATTATAAAGGTTTTCATGACCTTTTAATTGTACCATGAAGGAATTGAAATAATTCATACTTCTTGTGGTGTATATGTAGGGTGCTTTCTTTTAATTGTACCATGAAGGAATTGAAATTGTCTAAATCAATGTCGTTCTGAAACTCCCTGCTCCTCTTTTAATTGTACCATGAAGGAATTGAAATTAAGATGAAATAGTAATCCGATTTGCTGAAGTACCTGCTTTTAATTGTACCATGAAGGAATTGAAATCCAGTAGTACCACCGACTCCCCCTGTTCCACCTGTCTTTTAATTGTACCATGAAGGAATTGAAATAAATAGAGGCCACCTGTGTAGCTACCGTTCTTGTACCCTTTTAATTGTACCATGAAGGAATTGAAATGTTAGGAACTGGACGTCAAGATAAGAGCCTGTACCCTTTTAATTGTACCATGAAGGAATTGAAATATATTGCCCGGTGGGCTGATTCGGCAGAGGCCAACTTTTAATTGTACCATGAAGGAATTGAAATTACTATGCCGTGACGCTGACGGATCGCCGCAAACAAACTTTTAATTGTACCATGAAGGAATTGAAATGTTGTATAGGATCAACTTTCGCTGGTGGATTGAATTGCTTTTAATTGTACCATGAAGGAATTGAAATTCAGCTAATTTGGAGGTGTCAATCGCTGCACCGGCAGCTTTTAATTGTACCATGAAGGAATTGAAATCCAACGGAATTGTGTATGATGCCTATGGAGTGGACGCTTTTAATTGTACCATGAAGGAATTGAAATTTAACAACGGTTTAAATGTTGACAGGGGAAGGTGGCTTTTAATTGTACCATGAAGGAATTGAAATATTATTTCGGGATGGGTAACAACCAGTGGGTGGGCACTTTTAATTGTACCATGAAGGAATTGAAATAACTTTTACGAATACCACGACCGAGTTACACGCAAACTTTTAATTGTACCATGAAGGAATTGAAATTGCGTATATGCTTAACGGGGTTAATAGAGAAAAAAGGCTTTTAATTGTACCATGAAGGAATTGAAATTACTAACCTTTGTTGTTATGCTTCCTTCTCTTATCGCTTTTAATTGTACCATGAAGGAATTGAAATTTTTTCGTGGTCTTTTATCAAATCCTTCATTTAATACTTTTAATTGTACCATGAAGGAATTGAAATATGCAAGGAAGGGAAACAAAGTAGGAATTATCTCTTCTTTTAATTGTACCATGAAGGAATTGAAATGAGGCTTCACGTAATGCGTTTATTATTTTATCAACCTTTTAATTGTACCATGAAGGAATTGAAATACGGAACCGATAACGTACTGCTCATGCCTTTAATGCTTTTAATTGTACCATGAAGGAATTGAAATTGTTAAGAGTCTTTTTTGTGTCTCCCAGGTTTTATTTCTTTTAATTGTACCATGAAGGAATTGAAATATGAATAAACGCTTAACGTCTATCTTCTCAGATTTATCTTTTAATTGTACCATGAAGGAATTGAAATGGCCCTGTCCATGTCAATGAAGGAATTGAAATTTACAAATACAAGGGCTATAATGCCTATTATAATGCTTTTAATTGTACCATGAAGGAATTGAAATGGTACATCTTTGCCGCTATTGCTTTCGCCCTGACCGCTTTTAATTGTACCATGAAGGAATTGAAATAGTTGAAACCCATGCCCAATAGTGTTTAACTGCATGCTTTTAATTGTACCATGAAGGAATTGAAATCTTATAAGCAATGTCTTTATCTTCTGCATCATCTGACTTTTAATTGTACCATGAAGGAATTGAAATTTCAAAAAGGTCGTGAGGCGCAAAGTCAATTCTAATCTTTTAATTGTACCATGAAGGAATTGAAATTACCTAAACATTTAGGGCAAAGCTGCCATTCGCCTCTTTTAATTGTACCATGAAGGAATTGAAATGTAATTGTTTTCGTCAATAATGCAATCACTATCATCCTTTTAATTGTACCATGAAGGAATTGAAATTACTTGAAGGGCGCAGACCCGTACAGTTCCTTCTCAGCTTTTAATTGTACCATGAAGGAATTGAAATGTGCAGAGGTAACGGCATCCTATAACGCATGGCAGGACTTTTAATTGTACCATGAAGGAATTTAAATTCATTCTGAAAGCATCACTCATTATCCTATATTCTACTTTTAATTGTACCATGAAGGAATTGAAATATACTTCAAAAAGGTCTTTACTCATATATTTAAAATCTTTTAATTGTACCATGAAGGAATTGAAATTACCCTGTATGTTCAATATGAAAATGGTGGCAAATGCTTTTAATTGTACCATGAAGGAATTGAAATTGCTTAATCTTAGGTACAAATCAAAAGACGGCACATACTTTTAATTGTACCATGAAGGAATTGAAATATTGAAAGTACGTGCCAGTTAATACCGCCCTGGGGCTTTTAATTGTACCATGAAGGAATTGAAATGTTTTTAATACTTCGTTAGCAGCAAGAAGAATTGCCGCTTTTAATTGTACCATGAAGGAATTGAAATTTACCTATTACATCGTTCATTACAAATACCGGAGCGCTTTTAATTGTACCATGAAGGAATTGAAATCTTTTATAGCCGAACGCTTGTAGCAAATGATATTGCTTTTAATTGTACCATGAAGGAATTGAAATAATTCTAACGATCCTGCACCCTTAACCACTCCCCTCTTTTAATTGTACCATGAAGGAATTGAAATTCGGGAGCTTCTGTGCCATATACCGCAAACTGCTCGCTTTTAATTGTACCATGAAGGAATTGAAATATGCAAATCACCAGATCTATGTCTGGTGATAGGTTGCTTTTAATTGTACCATGAAGGAATTGAAATTTAGTTGTGTAGCTGATAATGTCCGTACCTGTACCCTTTTAATTGTACCATGAAGGAATTGAAATTTGATTTTATTATATTCCTGCTTTTCAAAACCGGCTCCTTTTAATTGTACCATGAAGGAATTGAAATTAAGGACGCAGTTAAGGCCGCTAAAGAGCTCCTGCTTTTAATTGTACCATGAAGGAATTGAAATCCATTTACCACGCGAACAATTTTAGTCATATCGCCCTTTTAATTGTACCATGAAGGAATTGAAATTTGTAGATCAAGGTGCAGCCATCTACGAAACAGCCGGCTTTTAATTGTACCATGAAGGAATTGAAATTACGCTGGTTCTATTTCGGTTGGCAGCGGGTTTAAAACTTTTAATTGTACCATTAAGGAATTGAAATGGTAATGATTTTAAATGTTGACCTCGCAAATCCTGTCCTTTTAATTGTACCATGAAGGAATTGAAATATGTCAATGCGTTTAATGCTTTCCGGCGTAGAGGTCACTTTTAATTGTACCATGAAGGAATTGAAATTTGGCAAAGACCTTTAACCTTGTACTTAAAGGTGTGCTTTTAATTGTACCTGTGTCTTATATACATTTACGAACGCACGAGAGAGCGAGAAAGATC
>MWVW01000385.1_pt1 | contig 10207 bp, 10 predicted proteins | sample 1047191 | NCBI WGS metagenome assembly MWVW01 (sample SAMN06349985, study PRJNA376086) | soil metagenome | isolation source: MtG22-5 sample Antarctic (ecotone) | place: Antarctica
CGATAGCTCTTGCCCTAAATTTTTTTATGGTTCCTTTGTGAAGAGGAATGAGCACCTCTTTTTCAGCCATCTCTATCCTGCATAGCAGTTGATGTGGCTGTTCAATTACTTCCAGTATTTTGCCTAATATTTTTTCATTTTCTACAATTTGATAACCTAACAAATTGATAGGTGAAGATGTAGCCGAAAATTTTTTGAAATCGTTTCCCGGTATCCATATTTCTTTTTGAGTAAGTTTTATGGCTTGCTCGCGAACATCTATTCCCTGAAGTTTTAAATATACTTCCTCCTCATTTTTAATTTTTGCACTTTCAATAAACCAGGGTAAAAAGCTTTGTTTTCTTTCCTCTATAAAAATAGTTTGCAAACCTTTAAGCGATGTTTTTTTTCCTAAATTATGTTTTAAAATTACCTCTCCTTTTAAACCAAAGCTGGCAACGATCTTTCCTATTTTAAAATATTCTGTCATTTGAAAAATTAAGGTAAAGATAAGTTGGAGTATGCTAGATGGAAGTTGACAGATGGCGAATGGCAGACGAAGATGATTTGTTCTGAAATAAGTGGACAAGATTTCAAAATAAAATCTGACACAAAAAACATCGCAAAACAGAAAAAAATCGATACCAGGTTATAGTATCAGCATTAAGCAAAAAGTAGTAAAGGAATTAGAAGATGAGGAACAAGCTATAGTGTAGGTGAACACTACCAAACAGATGTAAAAAAATTTAGGGCAAGAGCTATCGGGCAAGCTTCAAAACAAAAAGCATTCTGTAAATAAGTTGTATTTGTTTTGATTATGACCGTTCCTCTTATTATAAAACCTTAAGTGCAGAAGGGGCCTGTATATTTGCTTAAACCTTGAACCTTGAGCTTCCTATTTGCCTGGCGTTATTTTAAAGCAAAAAAATCTACTAATGCCATTAACATCATTTCATGGATCAGCATTGTTGCAATGATGGTAGGAACGACAGCGCTTATTTTAGTATTAAGTGTATTTAATGGTTTTGAAGGCCTGGTTAAATCCCTTTATACATCCTTTTATCCTGACATAAAAGTTTCGCCGGTTGCGGGTAAGCAGCTTACGCTTACCCAATTGCAATTAGATAAGCTACGCTCAGTAAATGGAGTAAAAAATTTTTCATTGATTGCTGAAGAGAAAGCATTACTTCAAAACGGAGACTATCAATCAATTATTTATTTAAAAGGAGTAGATGAAAATTATACCAAGGTTACGGGTGTGGCAGGGCATTTGGTAAAAGGAGAATTTAATACAGGCGATGCGGAAAATCCATTATTGGTTTTAGGAGCTGGTATTGAAAACGCCGTTTCAGTACAAAGCGATAGGAACCTGGTTCCCTTGATTGTTTATTTACCCCGCAAAAGCAATGTAAATGTAACCGACCCTTTGCAGTCTATTAATGCGGACACGGTTAATACGGCAGGCGCTTTTATTATTCAACAAGAGTTTGATAATAAATATGCAATTACCAACCTGGCTTTTGTAAAAGAAATGCTGGAGATGCCTGAAGACAATTATACCGCTATTGAAATTGGTATTGATCCAACGATAAATGAAGATGACATTAAAAAAGACATTGAAAAAAAATTAGGAAAAAACTATACTATTCTCACTCGTTTTGAACAGAACAGGAGCTTATATGCCGTGATGCGTGCTGAAAAATGGGTGATATATATTATTTTATCTATTATACTTATTGTAGCAGCCTTCAATATGATTGGAGCATTAACCATGTTAGTTTTAGAAAAAAAAGCAGACATAAGCGTATTACATTCTTTAGGAGCCAGCAGCAGAGTTATTCAGAATATTTTTTTAACAGAGGGTCTGTTACTTGGTTTTTTAGGTGGAGGCATTGGTATGTTACTCGCATTAACTATTGCCTATGTACAAATTAATTTTAAAGTAATACCGCTACAAGGCGGTTCGTTTTTAATTGATTATTTCCCGGTAACATTATCTGCATTTGATTTTATTTTGGTTGCATGCACCGTTATTTTTATTGCGGTCATCGCATCGTACATACCAGCCCGTAAAGCAGCTATGCAACAATTTGTTATCAGGGAAGAGTAAATGTGGTGAATGGTGAGTAGTGAATGGTGAGTATTGAATTGTGAATATCTAAAAGTGTAAAAATATAGAGTAAAAGAAATCTTTCGATATAGTTAGCATTCTAACGTTATAAAGTCCCTCTCTCTGAGTGATGCTGTATCAAGCAAAATGACTGTTACAAAAGTGCTGATGAAAGATATGCTTTTGAACGGAGCGTCGCCATTGCCGTCAAATAGAATTACAAAAGCTGGTTACACACTTAGAAATTTAAAATTCATAATTTATTATCTCTCTCAATTGACTATTGACCATTCACTACTCACCATTCACACATTCATTAATAATCTCCCAGCGTTTCAGGCAATTGCTCCAAACCCTTTGCTAATTGCTCATCATTGGGGGCCACGCCATGCCAGTTATGGTCATTCTCCATAAAATCTACGCCCTTACCCATAATGGTATGCATAATGATGGCAATTGGTTTTCCTTTACCTACTAATGACCTGGCTTCTCTAAGGGTGTGCACCACTTCATCCATGTCGTTTCCATTCATATCCATTGTGTACCATCCAAAAGCATCGAACTTTTCTTTAATGTCTCCCAGGCTATTTATTTTATAAGTGGGTCCATCAATCTGTTGGCCATTCCAATCAATGGTTACAATTAAATTATCAACATTATGGTTTGGCGCAAACATAATGGCTTCCCAGTTTTGGCCTTCCTGGAGCTCCCCATCTCCATGCAGGGAAAAAACTACGTTCTGATCATTGTTTAATTTTTTGGCTAAAGCCGCACCAATTGCCACGCTCATGCCCTGCCCTAAAGAACCTGTCGCCACTCTCACGCCGGGCAAACCTTCATGTGTAGTGGGATGTCCCTGAAGCCTTGAGTCTAATTTTCGAAACGTGGCAAGTTCTTTCAGATCAAAATAACCTGCTCTCGCGAGGGTTGCGTAAAATACGGGTGATATATGGCCATTAGAAAGAATAAAAATATCTTCCTCATGGGCATCCATATCAAATCCCGGCTTTCGTTTCATAATATTAAAATAGAGTGCTACTAAAAAATCGGTACATCCCAATGATCCGCCGGGATGGCCACTATTGGCTCCATGAACCATGCGTAAAATATCCCTTCTTATTTGTGCTGCTATCTCGGTTAGGGGTGGCATAATATTTTATGGGTAACTAAACTTTTTTAAAAATTTAAAGTTCTATACTTAATTATTCGTGCAAATGTGCACCTTTTTCAATTAAAAGTTCATCTTTGCACTCCGCTACCCATTTTCTAAAATCATAATGATCTGATAATTTAATTCTTTTTGAAAATTGTACTTGTGAAACATATTTTTGTATCGAAATCCAACCTGTATGCTTAATGTGATCCTTACTGCATCGGTTTCTTTTATTATTACTTTTTTGGCTATTCCCGCAATAATCAAGATAGCTGAGCAAAAAAAATTATACGATCTTCCTGATGACCGTAAACTGCACACCCGCCCGATTGCTTCTTTAGGAGGCGTAGGAATTTTTGGTGGTTTTTTTATTGCTTCCATACTTGCTATTCCTGTCGCGACTAATCCTGAGTTTCAATATTTTTTTGCAGCAGCAACAGTTATTTTCTTTTTGGGTATTAAAGACGATATGTTGGTGCTAAGCGCAAACAAAAAATTTCTTGGGCAGGTATTAGCCACAGCTATCCTTATTCATTTTGGTGATATACGCATAACAAGCATGCACGGCTTATTAGGCATAACCGAAATACCACTTGCCATTAGTTATTTGCTTTCTTACGTTTCTATAATTGTTATTATTAACGCCTTTAATTTAATAGATGGTGTAGATGGCCTGGCTGGTACATTAGGATTGCTGACAATGACAGTTTTCGGGGCTTATTTTTTTATGGCAAATATGCCTGCCTATTCCATACTTGCTTTTTCCCTGGCTGGAAGTTTATTAGCTTTTTTGCTGTTCAATTATAATCCTGCGAAAATTTTTATGGGCGATTCCGGTTCTTTAATACTGGGTTTGGTGAATGCCATTTTGGTTATTAAGTTTATTACGATAGCAGATAATAGAAGTGCTGGTTATTTTTTGGAATCATCTGTTGCAATAGGTTTTGCAATATTGATGATACCACTTACTGATACGCTCAGAGTTTTTAGTATGCGTATCTTTAAAAGACGTTCACCTTTTTCCGCCGATCGCGAGCACATACATCACTTATTGTTAGATCGCGGTCTGAACCATAAATATGTTACTCTTTGCTGTCTATCATTAAACATCATATTTATTGCGGTGGCTTATTTCGGCAGAGTAATGGGTGTCAGCTATACATTGCTCACTATTGTTGGCCTGGCTTTTTTGTTGTTAGGGATACTTCTTTATTTAAATAAACCACCAAGAGAAATTTCAGTTACTTCATTACAACATAACGTTGAGCGTTTAGCTCAAAAATCCGCTGCAAAACGCGTTTCTATAAAAAAGGAAACTGCTATAGCAGAAAATTAATTCCCCAAATTAGCTGAGTAAGACCTTGCTCTTTATTAGTTTTACTAAAAATTTACCGCATGTCAGAAGATGTTTCCACGATATTGGAATTAACTGAAGATTCGATGAAAAAAGCCATTAATCATTTGGAAGCCGAATTAATAAAAATAAGAGCCGGCAAAGCAAATCCGCAAATGCTGGAAGGCATTACGGTTGATTATTATGGTACGCCAACTGCTTTGAGCCAGGTGGGGAATATTAGTGTTCTGGATGCACGTACATTAACCATACAACCCTGGGAAAAAAATATGTTACAGCCTATTGAACGATCTATTATTGCTTCAAATATTGGAATCAATCCTCAAAATGATGGCAATATTATTCGTTTATTTTTACCTCCATTAACAGAAGAGCGTCGTAAAGAACTGGTAAAAAGATGCCAGGGCGAAGGTGAACATTGCCGGATAGCCATCCGCAACATTCGGCGTGATGCTATTGAAGACATAAAAAAAATGCAGAAGAGTGGCCTAAGCGAAGATGCCGCTAAAGATGCTGAAGGAGATGTGCAGGAAATTACCAACAAATATATTGCTGCCGTGGAAAAACATTTGGCTACAAAAGAAAAAGAGATCATGGCTATTTAATTTTTATTGGCTAAATAAACACCACCAAGTATTAGCGCAAGGCAGCTAATTTGTAGCATTGTTACGGTTTCATGAGCTACTAAACCCCAAAAAATTGCTACAGCAGGAATGCCGTACGTAACCAGTGCGGCAAATAAACCACCGGCTCTTTTAATAAGAATATAGAAAATAGCGGTTGCAAAGGCACTGCCAACGACGCCCAATAAACCGACATATATAACAGATAGTCTTGCTACTTCATCATATTTTGCTATGGAAAAAACATGTTGCTGCCACATAATAATTCCTTCTAGCAGGCATAATATAGATAATGAAACAGTGGCTATTTTTAATGGGTCCACCTCTTTCAAATAATAGGTAACAATGTTTACATTGAAGCCATAAAGAATAGTGGCTGATAGAATAAGCAGTATAAATCCAAAATTATTTAAAGTCATTCCGCCTGCGGAAAAATTAAGTATCAGCAAACCGGCTAAACCGATCAACACACCCGCAATTTTTTTTGATTCAATTTTTGCTTTAAAAAAAAGAATCGCAATCATTATAACAAATAAAGGAGTGAGTGAATTTAAAATTCCTGCCAGGGAACTTTCAATTTTTTTTTCAATAGCGACAGCAAAAAGAAATGCAGGAAAAAAATTTCCGAGAAAGCCGGAAAGAATAACAAAAGGAATTTTGCTGCGAGGTATATCTCTAACATGAAATATAGCAAAAGGCAAAAATATCAACCCGGCAGAAAAAATACGTATTGAACCGATTTGCAAGCCATTTAATTCCTTGCTGGTTTCCTTCATTAAAATAAAAGAACTACCCCAGATTACAGAAAGAACAATAAAAATAATCCAGTTAATAATTTTTTCTTTTTTCATAATCCTTGCAAAAGTGCAGAAGGATTACTTTTGAGCCAGATAAATTTTTATTTATGAACCGCTTATCTCCAATATCAACAAGAGCGCCTAAAGATTTAGATAAAAAAATTTTGAAAGAAGAAACAACCAAATTGGTTGAAGAATTAGATGAATTGCAAAACCTTTTGTATGCAGAAAGAAAACATTCTGTATTAATAATATTTCAGGGGCTTGATGCCAGTGGTAAAGACGGCGCTATTAAAAATGTACTTGGTCAAATGAATCCGCAGGGTGTAAGGGTTGAATCATTCAAAGCTCCCAACGATAGAGAGTTAAGCCATGATTTTTTATGGCGTATTCACGAGCATACTCCGTCAAAAGGGATGATACAGGTTTTTAACCGGAGCCATTACGAAGATGTGTTAATTACACGTGTGCGAGGTTGGTGTGATGATGAAACAGCCCAAATGCGTTTTGATGCCATCAATCAATTTGAAGAAATGCTGATGCTTCACAATAACACAAAAATTTTAAAATTCTATCTTCACATTTCACAGGAAGAACAGCAGGAAAGATTAAAAGAAAGGATAGAGAACCCTACAAAAAACTGGAAATACAACCCTAATGATGAAGAGGAAGCAAAACTTTGGGATAAATACATGCAGATGTACGAGGATGTGTTTGAACACTGCAGTGCTGTACCCTGGACGATTGTGCCTGCTGATCAAAACTGGTATAAAGAGCATTTAATAGCAAAAAAATTAGTGGATACTTTAAAAGAATTGGATATGAAATTTCCACCTTTAAAAGAAAAATAAATACTACCCTCTTTTATGCATTATTAAAAAAAACACAACTATGGGATTTATTAAAGAATTCAGAGAATTTGCTATGAAAGGAAGCGTTGTTGACCTGGCAGTCGCCGTTATAATCGGGGCGGCTTTTGGTGCTATCATTTCGTCTTTGGTAGATGATGTAATAACCCCTTTGTTATTAACCCCGGCTCTTAAGGCGGCCAATGCTGAGGAACTTGACAAGCTAACCTGGGGGGCTGTCAAATACGGAAAATTCCTGGCGGCAATTATTAAATTTATCATTATTGCTTTTGTATTGTTCCTTATCATTAAAGGAATGAACAGCATGAAGGAGAAGAAAAAAGCAGAAGAACCGGCACCGGAGCTGACCATGTCGGAAAAATTGCTGGTGGAAATAAGAGATGGACTGAAAGTGAAGAAAGATTTTTAAAAATAATTAACAAAGAACTGTGTGCATTTCAAATTTACGCTTGGCAAATAATGGTGAGCATTGGGGGACACTGCCCACCCCGCAATGGTGGGGGCCCACGTCGGTTTCCCCACCAACCGGCAAAAATTGGAATGCCCCAAAGAAAAGAACGGGCCGATCCTGCTTTTAAAGATTAAAGATTATTTTTACAAATCCCGTGGTTATCTTCCACGGGATTTATTTTAGTATCAATATTGTTGTGTGAATATTACAAGTTATCAAATAAAGCTTCCACAGTTTGAAGGTCCATTTGACTTGTTACTCTTTTTTATTGAAAGGGATGAATTGGACATTTATAATATTCCCATCACTAATGTTATTAATGAATTTTTAGATTATATCCACAGCCAGGACTCAGTGAATATTGAACTCTCCAGCGAATTTATTTTATTTATTTCCACCCTAATGCGCATAAAAGCTAAAATGCTTTTGCCCCGTAAAGAAGTGGATGCAGAAGGTTTGGAAATAGACCCAAGGCAGGAGTTGATTGATAAAATTTTAGAATATAAAAGATATAAAGAAGTAGCTGCAAAAATGGCCGGGATGGAAGCCGAACGAATGCTGATGATCAGGAGGGGAAATATTAACAAAGAACTATCGGCTATTGGAGAAGAGGCAGGTGATGGGACAGAAATACAAGCTATTACACTCTTTAAGTTAATGAAGGCTTTTGAGCGAACCATGCAACGCTACCATGACAGGTTTAATAAGCCGGTGCATACAGTTGTTAAATTTAACTATACCATGGAAGGCATTAAAGCAGATGTCATTTCCATTGTACAAAATGAAAGAACATTATCTTTTGAAACTTTATTTGCATCAGTAGAAAACAGGGTGCATGCTATATTTATTTTTCTTTCCATGCTTGAACTGGTGCAGCAAAATTTTCTACGCATCATTATGGGCGAAGGAAAAAATAATTTTATAATTGAATACAACGAGATTGCAGAAGGCTTAACTGATGAGGAGCACATGCGGTTATTATAGTTTTTTTAAATAACCTTTATTCAAGAATCCATAATAAAACAGGTGTTTTAGATAATAAAATTTTGAAATATTCATTAGAAGAAAATCATAAGATGATTTCTTTATTTGAATTCCATAAAGTAAATAAATATTAATCCACTATAAATGCGGTGAGTAATTACAGAGCTTTTAAAACCTGTTACATAAAAAAACCACTCTTTAAAAGCGGCTATACATTTATTCTGCAGCAGGCGGATTTGCGCTAATACTCGTCTTCGTTAAACATAAAGTCTTCCTGCGATGGATAGTCAGGCCATATATCTTCAATGCTATCATACACTTCACCTTCATCTTCCAGCTCCTGAAGGTTTTCTACCACTTCAATAGGTGCACCGGAACGGATGGAGTAATCAATTAATTCATCTTTTGTAGCTGGCCAGGGAGCTTCTTCAAGGTAGGATGCTAAATCTAATGTCCAAAACATTTTATATTGATTTTACGTGAATTAAACTGTATGCTTAAGAATAATTTTTATGCCAAAAAAATAAAAAAAACTTTTTAAAATTTCGGCAAATGTAGGTTTATTCAACAATTTTCCAAATGCAATGTTTATTTATGGAAATCTTTCAATCCTGAATGCTTTGCCGTACAGCATTGTTTAGTGATATTTGAATTTATCAAGCAGTATGTCAGTTTTAGAAGCAAGGAACATATTTAAACGATACAATACCATAGAAGTGTTGAAAGGAGTGGATATTAGTATTCAGAAGGGTGAAATTGTAAGTATAGTTGGCTCATCAGGTGCAGGAAAGAGTACGTTGTTACATATATTAGGCACATTAGAGAAAGCTGATAAAGGTGAAGTAATAATAAGTGAAAAAAATATTACACAGTTGTCTGGGAAGCACCTGGCTGATTTCCGAAATAAATATATTGGTTTTGTTTTTCAATTTCATCATTTGCTGCCTGAGTTTTCGGCTATTGAAAATGTATGCATACCCGGATGGATCGCCAACGCAAAAAAAACGGCTGTAAAAGAAAGAGCAATACAATTATTGCAATTATTAGGATTGAATGATCGCCTTGACCATAAGCCAACTGCACTATCGGGCGGGGAGCAGCAAAGAGTAGCTGTTGCCCGTGCATTGATTAATACGCCCGATGTAGTATTTGCCGATGAGCCTACCGGTAATCTTGATTCTGCCAATGCAAAAGAATTGCATGACTTATTTTTTGACCTGCGTAAAAAATTTAATCAAACATTTTTAATTGTAACACATAACGAGGAGCTGGCGCAATTAAGCGATAGGATTGTACACATGAAAGATGGGAAGATATTGCCCTGATAATTAATTGCAGGTTGTAATTTTTCTCATTGCGTTCTGTGTTATTTATTTTAAAAAATTGTTTGTAAACCGCTATAATATTTATTGCGCTTTTGATCTTTGCTTTATTTTTTGTTTTTCATGCATTAACCATTGCCAGGACTTTAAGTTCTTAGCGAAAGTTTCAATAAATAGCAAAGCTTACTTTTCTATACGAACCTGCATCGCATAATTATACGTGTCCAGTGGGGTGAAATGAATTTTTGAAGGCCAGGCAAAAGATAAGTAATTATAAAGTTTTTCCCGGCTAAAACGTTGCGACCAGAAGCCTTCCTTTGTAGCTGTAAATGAATCATTTTCATCAGTGATTACTGTCATTCCCATTTTCCTGTACGATTCTTCCTGCTTCAACCGGGTTGCGTCATTATCAATATAACAAGCGCCAATTAATATTTCGCCACCTGCAACTAAAAGTTCATAAGCGTTTTTGAAAATGGCTGTAATTTTTGGATTGATTGTTAGATCCAGCTTTTTGCCTAAACTTTTATACGTATCAAAGGGAAAGCCATCAGGATAAAAATTT
>MWVW01000386.1_pt1 | contig 10193 bp, 6 predicted proteins | sample 1047191 | NCBI WGS metagenome assembly MWVW01 (sample SAMN06349985, study PRJNA376086) | soil metagenome | isolation source: MtG22-5 sample Antarctic (ecotone) | place: Antarctica
AACTAAATATGCTTTTAAAATTAAATGAGAGTGAAACGATCACATGGAAAGGTAAGCATACACAAACCGTCAGCAACCGTGGTGTTTATCCACGACCTTATCAAAATAAATTACCAATTTGGGTTGCTGTTGGCGGCACTCCGGTATCTATCGTTCGTGCAGCAGAACATGGAGTGCCTATGGCGCTTGCTATAATAGGCGGACTCCCTGAAGCTTTTGCACCTCATGTGAAGTTGTATAAAGATGTATATAAAAAGACCGGGCACGATTTGAGTAAGATGGAGCTAAGCATTAATTCACATACCTATATTGCTGATGACTCACAAAAAGCAAGAGATGAATTTTATCCTACTTATTCAGAAGTAATGGGACGCATAGGAAAAGAACGTGGCTGGCAGCCTGGCACACGCCAGCAATTTAATGCATCCACAAGTCCGGAAGGCGCTTTATTGGTAGGCAGTCCACAAGAGGTTATTGATAAAATACTTTTTGAACATGAACTCTTTGGGCACACCCGTTTTCTGGCACAAATGAGCATAGGCGCGATGTGATAAAATATTGCATGCTATAGAATTGCTTGGAACTAAAGTGGCTCCGGAAGTGAAGAAATATATTCGTTAACAGGAAGAAAAAAATGCTTTAAACTTTTTCTGGAGCAAGTCCGAAAATTTGTATTTTCCTTGTTCTTCCGATGGGAAAGTGCTTTCATAATGATTTGGCAAACATTCATTACAAAACCATAGAAACGATTATTTCTATTAAGTCTAACTTGTTTAAACAGTAACTTGGTAAGTTCAATTTGGTCAATGTCTGATAACATTCTTTTTAATGCAATCAATTCATTTTTGAGTTGCTTGTCAAGTCCTTTGAGTGCCCTATGGAGTGTAGAGGAAGTATTCATAGTATAAGGTGTGAGTATATGGTAATTGGAAATGGCACCGTCGTCAATGATGAAGTGATGCGTTAAAAAGCCGCCACCTAAAAACATTATTATTGAAATGCTTTTTACTGATGCATGAATTCCATCTGTGCCTCAGCTGTTCATTCAGCAAGAAAATTTTATACCACAACACTTATCCGATCAAAAGAAAAAACATTAATCAATTCTCTGAGCCATACAGTATCGCGAAGAGTTATGATATTTTATTATTCTGATTTTATGTTCAACTTCTTTTTTATTTATTATTTTCATAATTCATTCAACTACACTGCTAAATGAATCAGCTGCAATCCCTCGATTACGTAATCTTTTTTATTTATTTAATTGGAGTATCAGTTTATGGATATTGGGTATATCATCGCAAGATGTATCATCAGAAGAAATTAGGAGAGATGGATTCGAAAGATTTTTTTATTGCCGAAGGCTCGCTTACCTGGTGGGCAATCGGCGCTTCATTGATTGCATCCAATATTTCTGCGGAACATTTTATTGGTATGTCAGGTTCGGGCTTTGCTTTAGGGCTTGCAATCTCTTCGTACGAGTGGATGGCAGCAGCTACACTTATTATTGTTGCAGTGTTCTTTATACCCATTTATCTGAAGAACAAAATATTTACTATGCCGCAGTTTTTATCGCAGCGGTATAACGATACAGTTGCTACGCTTATGGCTATATTCTGGTTACTGGTGTATGTATTCGTCAATCTAACTTCCATCATTTATCTCGGCGCACTTGCTATCAATTCCATTTCGGGTATTAGCTTCGAATGGTGCATGGTTGGTCTTGGCATTTTTTCAATAGTGGTTACGTTGGGTGGTATGAAAGTAATAGGCTACACGGACGTTATACAGGTACTGGTACTAATTATGGGTGGGCTTGTAACCTGTTATCTTGCACTCACACTTGTATCGGAAAAGTTTGGTTATGGTGGTGATATTCTAAAAGGATTAAGTGTGATTAAAGATAAAGCTCCCTCACATTTTCACATGATCTTCGATAAATCAAGTCCTCACTATTACGATCTTCCGGGTTTATCTGTATTGATAGGTGGCATGTGGATCAATAACCTGAATTACTGGGGCTGCAACCAGTATATCACTCAACGGGCTCTGGGCGCCGATCTCCACACAGCACGAAAAGGAATTCTTTTTGCAGCATTTTTAAAATTACTGATACCGCTGATTGTGGTCATCCCAGGTATTACCATGTATGTCATGTACCAGAACGGAATGTTTCAAACAGAGATGACAGATGTAAACGGACTTATCAAGCCCGATCATTCTTATCCAACACTGATGAACCTATTGCCTAATGGTTTAAAAGGCCTCGCCTTTGCAGCTCTTACAGCTGCAATTGTAGCTTCCCTTGCCGGTAAAGCAAACAGCATATCAACCATTTTTTCGCTGGACATTTATAAAAAGTTCTTCAGGAAAAATGCAACGGAAAAACAGTTGGTTCGTACAGGTCGTGTTACGGTTATTGTTGCTATGTTATTGGCAAGTATGGTAGCGCCAGCTTTACGCAACCTTGACCAGGCCTACCAGTTCATACAGGAATATGTAGGTTTTATTTCACCCGGAGTGCTATCTATTTTCCTGCTGGGCTTTTTCTGGAAGCGAACCACATCAGCGGCTGCACTTACTTCAGCCATTCTTACCATACCGCTTTCAACTGTTTTAAAATTTCTTCCAGGATGGACAAATGGAGCATTTCCCGATCTTCCATTTATGGATCGTATGACCCTGGTGTTTATTATTCTTATGCTCTTAATGGTGGTTATGAGCCTCGCTGACCGCAGTCGTAAAGACGCACATAAAGCGCTTGTTATTGATACATCAATGTTTCGCACTACACCTGGCTTTATTGTTGGGTCAGCTATTATTATCGGCATACTTGCAGCGTTGTATACGGTATTTTATTAGGGTGATTACAATACTACCAGTTTTTAAAAACTGTTAGATTTCACAGTACAACTTCAGTTTTAAACTTATCCCAATATGAAAAAAACTTCTTTACTTATTCTATTTCTTTTTATACTCACCAGCGGCTTTACACAAAAGCCCGAAATAAAAAAGCAGGAAGTTGATTATGTAAATCCTCTTATAGGAACAGCCGCTACCGGCTTTGCAAAAGGATTGGATGGAGGAGGCACGATGCCAAGTGTTGGGCCTCCATTTGCCATGACCAATTTTGTAGCTCAAACAGGTGAAAGTTTGATGAGCCGCATGAATTATTTTTATGAAGATAGCAGCATCATAGGTTTTTTGGCTTCGCACCAACCCACGGTTTGGATGGGAGATTATGGATACGTTTCTGCAATGCCGCAAATCGGCGATCTTAAAGTTTTACCACAACAGCGTACATTAAAGTTTAGTCATGCAAATGAAGTATCTACTCCTTATTACTACTCTGTTTTGTTGAATGCGAATAACCAATACATTAAAACGGAAGTAGCATCTACTTCCCGTTGTGGAATTTTACAATTCACCTTTCCAGCTTCGCACGAGGCACATATCATTATACAGGGAATCAATTTAAATCCGGAATTAAAACATTGGGCAAATGATTATGAAGAACGCATTAAAACATTAAGAGGTTATGTAAAAATCAACCAGGCTAAAAATGAGATAACCGGCTATAACCCTGATAGGATGTCAGCACAAATAAGCCCGGATCTTCCAAATTTTAAAGGATATTTTGTTATACAATTTGATAAGTCTTTTAAATCGTTTGGTACATGGGATGGTGATAAAATAAAAGCTTCATCTATTGAACAATATGGAACAAGGATGGGAGCATACATCAGCTTTGCAACCGTTGAAAATGAAAAAGTGCAGGTGCGGATTGCAACATCGTTCATCAGCATAGAACAGGCAAGAAAAAATATGGCGATGGAATTAACAGGTAAGAATTTTAATGATATTGTTCAATCTACACGTAATGAATGGCAGAAAAATTTAAGCCGGATTAAAGTAAATGGTGTAACTGAAGATCAAAAACATATTTTCTATACTGCCATGTTTCATACTATGCAGTTTCCCCGCGAAATGAGTGAATATGGAAAATATTACAGTGCCTTTGATGATAAAATTCACAACGGTAATTCTTATACCGACTTTTCATTGTGGGATACTTTCAGGGCACTACATCCTTTATTGATTTTTACCCAACCCGAACGGGTTAATTCAATGATAGCTGCCATGCTCCAGATGTACAAACAAGGTGGCAGGTTGCCTATGTGGCCCAATCCTGCAGAAACCAATATAATGATAGGTACACATGCAGATCCTGTTATTGCAGATGCTTATGTAAAAGGTTTTCGTGGTTATGATATAAACCTTGCTTACGAAGCAGAGGATGGGAGGAAAAGAAAAGTTTGCGGCAAAGCTTGACGAGAATTTTGCCGGGAAACATTATCGTCATGATAATGAACCCGGCCATCATTACATTTATCTCTATGATTATTGTGGACAGCCCTGGAAGACACAGGAGTTAGTAAGAAAACATACAACTGAAAATTTTCGCAATGCATCCATCGGTATCAATGGAAATGAAGACTGCGGACAAATGGCTGCATGGTATATTTTTGGCGTGATGGGATTTTACCCTGTTGCACCTGCATCAGGAGAATATGCAATCGGGGCGCCGCAATTTCCTGAGCTAACACTTCAATTTATGGCTAATGGGAAACCCCGAACTTTCCAGATAGTTGCTAAAAATCTTTCTGATGAAAATAAATATATCCAGCAGGTAACCCTTGATGGTAAACCGCTTACTAAACCATTTATCAGTCATCAGCAAATAGTAAACGGCGCTAAATTAGTTTTTGAAATGGGGGCTAAACCAAACTATAACTGGAAATGATTTTATTTAGCTGTTCTTACTTTCAGTGCAAAGAATTCTTAATAAATTTTGAATAGTATATCGGAATAAAAAATAGAAAGAGGCTGCCTTTAATTAGACAGCCTCTATTCAAAAAAATAATCAATTCCTTTAATACCCTGGATTCTGTACTAAATATCCCGGCAAATTAGATCCCCCATCAATAGCAGTTTGTGGAATAGGAAAAAGTCTTTTTTGTTTGTCAGCATTTGTTTTTTCAGTCCATGTGCCTTCGTATTTTCCAAATCGTATCATGTCAGTACGCCTAACCATTTCCCAATAAAATTCAAATCCTCTTTCAAGAAACAAAATATCCAGGCTCATAGAGGTTAACGGTTTGGCAGGGGTAGTGGCAGTTCTGGCAGCCCTGACCAAATTTACATCAGCCAAAGCAGATGTACCTGGATCTCCTTTTCTAAGTTTTGCTTCAGCACGCATTAAATAAATATCTGCCAGGCGAAGAATCACAATATCATGCTCTCCAAAGTTTCTTCCACTCACCGAAGTTTTGCTGAACTCATATTTCGATACCCTATAACCCGTACTGTAATTACTTCCGGCAATTGTAAAATCAATTGCTTCAGTAAAATCAACAGCCAATGTAGGTTTGCTACGGGTAACACTAAAAAGTTTGCCTACTCTCATGTTTCCGTTAGCACATTTCAAAAACGCACCGCTAACTCTTAGCAAGCCATATTGTTGACCTCTTAATATTCCACGGTCAATATTAAAGTTAGCAGCCGGAATACAGGAATCGCCTGGAATAACTAAATTCTGCTTATAAAAACGGGGGTCAGCAATAGCAGGATCTAATGGTAGGTTGGCATTTACCCACGTGCGGTAAAAATCCGGTGTAATAGCAGCTCCATCTGTTCCATTCGCTGTAGGAAATGCCGGTAAAGGAAACTGATCTCCTGACAATGAAAAATACGCCATCCTGTTGTGGCCATTTCCTAAGTCAGCCCGCTGATCTGCCGCAAAAATCAATTCCTTATTGTTGTGATTATTATCGTTGAAAAGAGAAAAATAATCCGTAGCTAAAGCATATTGACCAGAGCCTATAATCTTGTCACAATACTCAATCACCTTATCCATATCTTCATTTTTAAAAGCAAAGGTTGCAGCATAACGATCGCGGTACACTGCTGCATTTAAATATAGCCGGGTAAGCAAGCCCCATACACCTGCCTTAGTAATACGACCCGGACCAGTGGTATTATCAAGAACTGGCTCTATAGCCAATAGTTCTGACTTAATGTATTCAATAGCTTCCTCACCTCTTAAAATTTTAGATGTTTCTTTTGCATCTTCTTTCACGAATATCAATCCATAAATATCCAGTGTAAGCAATGAATAATAGGCCCTCATTCCTCTTGCTTCGGCCAGAAAAACTTTTGCATTCGGGTCTGTATTATCAGAAAGAGTATTAATAGCTGTAACTGCTCTTGACAGTCCTATCAGGATATGATTCCATGTGTTTCTCACATTAACATCTGAACTGATGTTTTCGTGTTTATGCAACTGAACATAAATGCCATTATCCCCCCAATCAGTCCCTCCACGGAAAGGTAATATTGCTTCGTCTGTTGAAATTTCCTGCAGGGCGAAATAGTTAGTATGCATAAAAACATCCAGGAGCTTGGCATAAACAGGCGCTATTAATCCCTCTGCCTTTTGTTTATCGGTAAGTCCGACCACAGAAGACTCATCAAGTATATCCTCTTCTAGTTTTGTACAGCTATTTATTACTGCAATGCCTGTCAAAACGAGTATCAGACTTAATATTTTCTTTATCATGTCTCTATTATTTAAAATGTAAAATTTAAACCAAAAATGATGGACCTTGCTTTCGGGTAACTTAAATAATCAATACCATAGGAAGATACACCATTGATTGCCCTGTCGATATTTACTTCCGGATCGTATCCCTCATATTTAGTGATTACAAAAAGATTTTGACCTGTTACTGATAAACGTAAGTTGGAAACCCATCTGTCTATACCAATGTTTTTTGTATTGAAATTATAACCGAGGGAAACATTGTTCAAGCGCATGTAAGCACCATCTTTTAAATATCTTGAAGTTACTGGAGTTGCATTATTAAGTGACTCTCTCTCATCAGCAAAAGCCTCTCTGGTACTATTAACATTTTTTGCCAACCTCAATTTAGAAAAGCTGACATTTTCTGTATAATTATATACTTTGTTTCCCGCTACACCATTAAAATTTACACTAAGGTCGAAGCCCTTATAAGCAGTGCTTCCGTAAAAACTATAAATAGTATTCGGTAACGCTGATCCTGCTGCAATTCTGTCCTTATCCGTAACAATACCGTCTTTATCCAAATCAGTATAGGTGCTAAGACCTGCAGCATCAAACCCGGTAAATTCTTTTAAAAAGAATGTTCCAATGGGTTCACCATTTACATATCCATTGATGGTAGATGATGTAATACCTGCGCCGGATACTGAGCCTGCAGGAATTATTGAATACGGAGAGTTTTCTACCTTGTTCTTCATATAAGTAATATTACCACCCACATTATAGGTTATGCCAGTCGATGATTTATGTCTGTAATCCAATTCAAACTCTACGCCTCTATTGGTAATCCTCATATCTTTTACATTTGTCCAAACATCTGTCGCAGGCTGAACGGGATCAGCAGGAATTACCTGTAGAAGAATGTTATTGGAAACCTTTCTAAAAAAATCGATAGTACCGGATAAAGCACCATTCCATAAACCAAAATCCAGCCCCATATCTGTTTGTTCTGATGACTCCCATCTAATATCAGGATTGGCCAATCTGGTATAAGCATAGCCTGCAGGATAATTTCCTGATGCCGGAAATAGCGGGTAGCTTGCTGATCCAAGAGTGGTAAATAATTCCTGTGTTATTTTGGGAGGTATTTCCTGGTTACCAGTTCTGCCCCAGCCTGCTCTAAGTTTCAAATTATTGAAGGCAGAATTTTTCATAAAATCTTCATCGGAAATCTTCCATCCCAATGAGAAAGATGGAAAATATCCGTATTTATTATTTTCACCAAATTTAGAAGAACCGTCTGCCCGGAAGTTAGCTGTAAATAAATACTTGTTGTTGTATTGGTAGGTGACTCTTCCAAAAAATGATTGCAGTTCATTGATAAAAGCAAACCCACCCGGGCGGTTATTTGCTATAGTTAAATCCTGCCCTACCCCGGGATTATAAATGGGATCTACGCCTCCGATCACAAATCTGTTGATGCTATTATTTCTTCCCTGCACAAAGATTTTTTGGTAAGAATGTCCTGCCAGTGTAGATATGTCATGATGCGTTTTATTTACAGTATAAGTAAAATAATTTTCGATCAGTGTATTTCTATTCCAGGTGTAAAAATTTTCTAATCTGCCTTCACGTAAGGGTACTGCATTGGGTAAATTCAACACATCACGTGTTGCAGTAGAATTATCAATCCCGAAATTTAGTTTATAAACAAGTCCTTTGATTATTCTGAAAGAAGGAGAGATATTGCCGATCACCCTGTTTATAGTAGTAGTCTCTTTATCAAGTTCAAAAAAGAGCAATGGGTTATTTATATTTTGATAGATCGCCGGTTTACCATTGGCATCATAAGCAGGGTAAGTTGGATTATTGATAAGTGCATCTGTCAATACGCTTGTAATGGGCGGACGTTCCTGTTTAGTGTTGGCAACATTTAAATTAACTTCTAATACAAGCCTGTCTTCTAAAAATCGTTGGGTAGCATTAAACCTGCCGGAATATCTATTGAGGTCATTTTTCTTTATGATGCCTTCCTGTTTTTGAGCACCCAATGAAGCATAATAGGTTAATTTATCGGCACCCCCGCTCAATGCCAGGTTGTAATTCTGTGTAACGGCTGTTCTTGTGACTTCTTTTTGCCAATTGGTATTACCGCCTTTATCATCTAATACTCCGCCTGCTTTTGGTACTTCAACACGGAATTCATCTGCTTTTAAAACGGGTAATTCACTGGCCAATTTTGAAAAGCCTATGCTGGATGAGAAGTTAAGAGTTGATGCACCCGCTCTGCCTCTTTTTGTTGTAATTATAATTACACCATTAGCACCACGGGCTCCATAAATAGCTGTGGCAGATGCATCTTTCAATACATCAATTGATTCTATATCCTGCGGATTAATAAAGTTCAATGGATCCCCACCACCTGTACTCGAATTATCCAAAGGCAAACCATCAACAACAAAAAGAGGCGTGCTACCTGTTCTTATTCCGCCTGGACCTCTAATTGTAATACTTGTGATAGCACCAGGCTCTCCACTGGCGGAAGTAACATTTACCCCGGAAACTTTACCTTGTAATAGTTGTTGGGGAGAATTAATAATTCCTTTATTGAAGGCATCGCTTTTTAATGATTTTACAGAACCAGTTATATCTTTTTTATTTTGAGTGCCATAACCAACCACTACTACCTGGTTTAATTCAACTGAATTGGATACTAATGCTATCTCAAGATTTGTTCTCGTTCCCACAGTAACTTCCTGAGATGCATAACCCACATAACTGATAGTAAGAATGCTATTGTTTCCTTGCACTGCTATAGAAAAAGTTCCCTGAGCATTTGAAACAGTACTTTGGTTGCTTCCTTTTACCACTATAGTTGCTCCCACTAAAGGGTTGCCGGTGCTGGCATCTCTAACAGTTCCGCTGATTGTTTGTTGTGCAAAAGCATTTCCCGATGTGAAAAAACAAATACTGGTGAGGAGCACCGCGAAAAAGATTTTTAAAGAGTGCTTTGAAAAACAAATTTTAAGCATTTGAAGTAATTTAGTTTTGATTAAAAAAAGGTGAGGAAAGAACAAGCCTATTCATGATTATCCCCCCAAAAAAAAGAAATATTTTTTTAAGTATTCGGCTATAGCAAGTTAAAAATATATTTCCTGATTTTATTAATTTATTTCGCAGGGTAGATTTAGAGAAATAAGAAGCGAATCCTTTTTTGTAAACAAATTATGAGACATGAAATATATTCAACTGCTTATAAATTTAAAACCCAGGCATAGCTTTTTATAAACGTAGTAACCATGTTGATTGGTTGCTTTAACGAGTAATACTGATTAACTATAACTTTGGCCGATTACAAATTAAACCTGAGAGAAATCATTTGTAAATGAAGAGTTGAAATATTTTTTGCAATAAAGCAAATCATAATGAAGTTCCTCCATTTTTTTCAAAATTCAATCCGAACGAATAGCCCCTAAATCCCTTAAAGGGGACTTTGGTTGCAGTCTGTATATCAACAATATATTCTACTTTCAACTTTAAGAATTCTAAGCATCATCTATGGCAACAAACATGCACTATAGTGCATCAAAAACAATTTTTTTCAATATGC
>MWVW01000387.1_pt1 | contig 10150 bp, 7 predicted proteins | sample 1047191 | NCBI WGS metagenome assembly MWVW01 (sample SAMN06349985, study PRJNA376086) | soil metagenome | isolation source: MtG22-5 sample Antarctic (ecotone) | place: Antarctica
CCAAACGGTGGTTTATCGTGGCTGGTGATGGTGTCGCTAGCCGCTCCACATCGACCACCACAAATAAAATTTAATGCCCTAAAACGCGGCCCAATCACTAAAAGAGGAATATTCGTCGCAGTTTTTACAGTGAACAAGTTGGCGCACCGGCATACCGGCAGCTTTGAGCTCTGTGCACATTTTTTCGACACCTGGTCGATGCTTCGCCGACACTTGGGCGATAGTGACTTCTACACGGGGTTTTCTGCATTTAGTGCAGGGCGCAACTCTTTCAAGAATGGACATTATTACGTGGCTTTTTGGGGTGAATTATAAATGATTTTGGACTCTACAAACTTCCGAAATTGTGGGCTGGGCTTATAATTGGTGAGCATTTCGCCCGACTCTTTATCCACCCAATCGGCTTGCGCCTGAACCCATTCAAATACTGCATCGATGTTGAGCTCTTCGGCCAATTCGTCGGCCTCTTCGTCGCTCAATTCTTCGACGGTTTTGGGAATACCAAACGCCTGAAAAGTGCGCTGGCCAGATATCGCCTCAAAAATGGTATTCAAGGGTTCCAAGCGAATAAATCGCTCTTTTGACTTTGAAGTCACCAGCTTGGTGAAATACTTGAATAATTCGTGAGCTGCGCCCCCATTCGCTGGCCGCACATCTTGGCCACCCCACTTCGCGGAAGGAAATTGAGAGAGCCAGCCCGCACGCAGCTCGTTGCCGGTGGCTAGGTCTGGCACCACCAAATGGAAGTGCGGGTGAAAGTCGTTGCGTTCGGGGTTATTAGTGGCCTCCAACTTACGCAGAGCCACCAAAGGCGACGCCCGTTGCTTTCGCCGGTGTTGCATCGTCCAAGAGCGACGAATAGTGTCGAATCCGGCCTTCATCTGCTTCATGGTGGCCTCCAGGTCAGCCGCTGAGCAGTTCGGCACGGTCAGAGTAACCAAGTGCTTTTCTGGCCAACTATCGAGCACAGGAGCGTACTGCTTTATCAGCTGCGCTGAACGAATGCGGCAGCACACAAGGCACCACCGATTCTTGCAGTACTTGCCCGTAAGGCTGTCGCCTTTCTTCTGTAGGATAGTCGAGCAGTAGAAGGTATTCCAGTAGCTTTTGGTCAGCTGGCTGTCTGGCACGTTGGCCAGCCCCACCGCCATTGCTTCGGTCAAGAACTTGACCCGCGCACGCTTCCCGAAGTTCTCTTTAGCAGAGAATTTAGCGTTTTTGGATAGCCGGAGGTCATCTTCGACAACCGCAGCAGCGCCCGTTTCTGAAGGTCTTGTTACCTGTTGTGCTAATTTATCAAGCGGACCCCCCGAAGGAGGCAAAAACACCGGGGCAGAAATAGCCGCGCGGTGTGGTAGCCGTTTTACAGGCGACTGCGTAAATTTGGGCATTCAGTCATCGATGAGGCTTCCTAGGGCCGTTGTGATTGATGTAATAGGCCCCTCAGCGCTTGCCGGCACTGGGGGGCTATTTTTTTATTCTGGAAAGTCCACGGGTGGACCTTGTGGTAAAGTTGCAGCATGAGCGTGAAAGCGCTCGATATCCTCCTCGGTAATATTCGCAGAGGTGATATGTACCACCACCTTACGAACCTTTTTATTTGGCAAAGGCAAAGTAAAAAGGCTTATGTACGTCCCAAGATTGATACGCATCTCCCGATAAACTTTCGAGTACGTATCCATAGATGGAACATAGGTTTTTATCATCTCGATTAACTCCCGAAGTGAATTACTAGAGGCAGTAAAAGATGATTTAAACGCTAAGTTGCTGATTTCCACCGTATAATTATTGTCAATTCGCTTACTCCCTTTCTTCATAGCCCAAAGGTATAATGTTTCACATATGAAACAAAAAAAACCTGCCGATAAAGCAGGTTTTAATTTCGTGGCTCGCTGCGGTAACCGCTCCACCTCAAGCACCCAATTAGCGAGTTTACAAAACTCATCTCCTTTGGGCATTTCGTAAACTTTGATTGGTAAACCATTTTCTTAAACTCGTCCCGCCCCATAGTGGGCATCTGGACACGTGGTGCCACGCTGCTGCTGGTCGTTTAGGGAAAGGAGCGTAATTGTGCTCGGCGAACAAGCTGTTCCCCTGTTTACCTTACCCGGATGAATGTTGTCGCTCCTGTTTTAGCTGGTGGTCTCAGCCTGCTCCTTGCCTCGTGCCGCGAATTGCCCCCGGAGGACCAAGAATTTAAACAGCGGTTCGTGGCAGCGGTCAGTGCCATTAGGTCCCGGCCGGTGAACGACACCCTCCCGCTGGACCTGGCGACGGTGACCCCCTTCCCGTGGGATACCGTGTATGTTTTTTCCTCCACGGCCACCTTGGAGACGATCAACCGGTCCATCAACCAGCGGTGGCCCGGGGACGAAGGCATGCACGAGGACGACAATTTGTTAGTGTTCACGCAGCAGGGCGACATCGTGAATTACCTCGAGTTTAGGGGCTTTAATTACCAGCAAGAACCACACTTTGTGCATTTCGTGGGGCATTTCAACTTAGGCGAACTCTTTACGCCGGCCACCGCAAAATTTAGGGTGACCCGACGGAGCATCTCCCCGAAGCGAATCGAGCTATTGGGGCCGCCTCACCGTAAATTCATCACCCGGTCTGGTAGAAATTTTACCTGGTACTAACGGCGGAGAACGCGCGCGGGACTACAAAAAGAAACCCGCATCGGTTCACCCAAACGGTGGTTTATCGTGGCTGGTGATGGTGTCGCTAGCCGCTCCACATCGACCACCACAAATAAAATTTAATGCCCTAAAACGCGGCCCAATCACTAAAAGAGGAATATTCGTCGCAGTTTTTACAGTGAACAAGTTGGCGCACCGGCATACCGGCAGCTTTGAGCTCTGTGCACATTTTTTCGACACCTGGTCGATGCTTCGCCGACACTTGGGCGATAGTGACTTCTACACGGGGTTTTCTGCATTTAGTGCAGGGCGCAACTCTTTCAAGAATGGACATTATTACGTGGCTTTTTGGGGTGAATTATAAATGATTTTGGACTCTACAAACTTCCGAAATTGTGGGCTGGGCTTATAATTGGTGAGCATTTCGCCCGACTCTTTATCCACCCAATCGGCTTGCGCCTGAACCCATTCAAATACTGCATCGATGTTGAGCTCTTCGGCCAATTCGTCGGCCTCTTCGTCGCTCAATTCTTCGACGGTTTTGGGAATACCAAACGCCTGAAAAGTGCGCTGGCCAGATATCGCCTCAAAAATGGTATTCAAGGGTTCCAAGCGAATAAATCGCTCTTTTGACTTTGAAGTCACCAGCTTGGTGAAATACTTGAATAATTCGTGAGCTGCGCCCCCATTCGCTGGCCGCACATCTTGGCCACCCCACTTCGCGGAAGGAAATTGAGAGAGCCAGCCCGCACGCAGCTCGTTGCCGGTGGCTAGGTCTGGCACCACCAAATGGAAGTGCGGGTGAAAGTCGTTGCGTTCGGGGTTATTAGTGGCCTCCAACTTACGCAGAGCCACCAAAGGCGACGCCCGTTGCTTTCGCCGGTGTTGCATCGTCCAAGAGCGACGAATAGTGTCGAATCCGGCCTTCATCTGCTTCATGGTGGCCTCCAGGTCAGCCGCTGAGCAGTTCGGCACGGTCAGAGTAACCAAGTGCTTTTCTGGCCAACTATCGAGCACAGGAGCGTACTGCTTTATCAGCTGCGCTGAACGAATGCGGCAGCACACAAGGCACCACCGATTCTTGCAGTACTTGCCCGTAAGGCTGTCGCCTTTCTTCTGTAGGATAGTCGAGCAGTAGAAGGTATTCCAGTAGCTTTTGGTCAGCTGGCTGTCTGGCACGTTGGCCAGCCCCACCGCCATTGCTTCGGTCAAGAACTTGACCCGCGCACGCTTCCCGAAGTTCTCTTTAGCAGAGAATTTAGCGTTTTTGGATAGCCGGAGGTCATCTTCGACAACCGCAGCAGCGCCCGTTTCTGAAGGTCTTGTTACCTGTTGTGCTAATTTATCAAGCGGACCCCCCGAAGGAGGCAAAAACACCGGGGCAGAAATAGCCGCGCGGTGTGGTAGCCGTTTTACAGGCGACTGCGTAAATTTGGGCATTCAGTCATCGATGAGGCTTCCTAGGGCCGTTGTGATTGATGTAATAGGCCCCTCAGCGCTTGCCGGCACTGGGGGGCTATTTTTTTATTCTGGAAAGTCCACGGGTGGACCTTGTGGTAAAGTTGCAGCATGAGCGTGAAAGCGCTCGATATCCTCCTCGGTAATATTCGCAGAGGTGATATGTACCACCACCTTACGAACCTTTTTATTTGGCAAAGGCAAAGTAAAAAGGCTTATGTACGTCCCAAGATTGATACGCATCTCCCGATAAACTTTCGAGTACGTATCCATAGATGGAACATAGGTTTTTATCATCTCGATTAACTCCCGAAGTGAATTACTAGAGGCAGTAAAAGATGATTTAAACGCTAAGTTGCTGATTTCCACCGTATAATTATTGTCAATTCGCTTACTCCCTTTCTTCATAGCCCAAAGGTATAATGTTTCACATATGAAACAAAAAAAACCTGCCGATAAAGCAGGTTTTAATTTCGTGGCTCGCTGCGGTAACCGCTCCACCTCAAGCACCCAATTAGCGAGTTTACAAAACTCATCTCCTTTGGGCATTTCGTAAACTTTGATTGGTAAACCAGTTTCTTAAACTCGTCCCGCCCCATAGTGGGCATCTGGACACGTGGTGCCACGCTGCTGCTGGTCGTTTAGGGAAAGGAGGGTACCTTTCACCGGCCTAATCCTGCCCTGAATAGGGCGCTTTCTTTTTTCTTCTGCTCTTGGCCCCCTTCCCATAGGCGGTGCCGCTGCCGAGTATGCTGGAACCCCATGCCCTGCAGGTGCCCTTGATTGTGCTCTTCACCGCCCTGAGCCTTTCCACGCACGTTATTTTTATGTATCAGCGCGCCTGGTTCGACGACCCGGCCCGCTTGCGGGCGCTGGTGGTGACTGGGGCAGTGCTCTTTGCCACGGCCCTCGTCTTGGAGTACGCCGGCGTCCACACCAAAAACGATTTCTTCTTGATGTTGAAGTTGCCGCTCTTGGCGCTGGGACTCTACAAAGCCATGCAATGGGGGTTTGTTCACCTGTTTGGCTACCGGCCGCGCGACAGCTTCTGGACCATGGACTTGCGCCTGATGAAGGACGGCCTATTCAACTTCTTATTTTGGGTGCTGGGCATGCTTGTGCCCATGGGGTTGATTTTTGGGCGCGTGCTTTAAGTACATGCTTCGACCGGTTCAGCCAAACGGTGGTTTATCGTGGCTGGTGATGGTGTCGCTAGCCGCTCCACATCGACCACCACAAATAAAATTTAATGCCCTAAAACGCGGCCCAATCACTAAAAGAGGAATATTCGTCGCAGTTTTTACAGTGAACAAGTTGGCGCACCGGCATACCGGCAGCTTTGAGCTCTGTGCACATTTTTTCGACACCTGGTCGATGCTTCGCCGACACTTGGGCGATAGTGACTTCTACACGGGGTTTTCTGCATTTAGTGCAGGGCGCAACTCTTTCAAGAATGGACATTATTACGTGGCTTTTTGGGGTGAATTATAAATGATTTTGGACTCTACAAACTTCCGAAATTGTGGGCTGGGCTTATAATTGGTGAGCATTTCGCCCGACTCTTTATCCACCCAATCGGCTTGCGCCTGAACCCATTCAAATACTGCATCGATGTTGAGCTCTTCGGCCAATTCGTCGGCCTCTTCGTCGCTCAATTCTTCGACGGTTTTGGGAATACCAAACGCCTGAAAAGTGCGCTGGCCAGATATCGCCTCAAAAATGGTATTCAAGGGTTCCAAGCGAATAAATCGCTCTTTTGACTTTGAAGTCACCAGCTTGGTGAAATACTTGAATAATTCGTGAGCTGCGCCCCCATTCGCTGGCCGCACATCTTGGCCACCCCACTTCGCGGAAGGAAATTGAGAGAGCCAGCCCGCACGCAGCTCGTTGCCGGTGGCTAGGTCTGGCACCACCAAATGGAAGTGCGGGTGAAAGTCGTTGCGTTCGGGGTTATTAGTGGCCTCCAACTTACGCAGAGCCACCAAAGGCGACGCCCGTTGCTTTCGCCGGTGTTGCATCGTCCAAGAGCGACGAATAGTGTCGAATCCGGCCTTCATCTGCTTCATGGTGGCCTCCAGGTCAGCCGCTGAGCAGTTCGGCACGGTCAGAGTAACCAAGTGCTTTTCTGGCCAACTATCGAGCACAGGAGCGTACTGCTTTATCAGCTGCGCTGAACGAATGCGGCAGCACACAAGGCACCACCGATTCTTGCAGTACTTGCCCGTAAGGCTGTCGCCTTTCTTCTGTAGGATAGTCGAGCAGTAGAAGGTATTCCAGTAGCTTTTGGTCAGCTGGCTGTCTGGCACGTTGGCCAGCCCCACCGCCATTGCTTCGGTCAAGAACTTGACCCGCGCACGCTTCCCGAAGTTCTCTTTAGCAGAGAATTTAGCGTTTTTGGATAGCCGGAGGTCATCTTCGACAACCGCAGCAGCGCCCGTTTCTGAAGGTCTTGTTACCTGTTGTGCTAATTTATCAAGCGGACCCCCCGAAGGAGGCAAAAACACCGGGGCAGAAATAGCCGCGCGGTGTGGTAGCCGTTTTACAGGCGACTGCGTAAATTTGGGCATTCAGTCATCGATGAGGCTTCCTAGGGCCGTTGTGATTGATGTAATAGGCCCCTCAGCGCTTGCCGGCACTGGGGGGCTATTTTTTTATTCTGGAAAGTCCACGGGTGGACCTTGTGGTAAAGTTGCAGCATGAGCGTGAAAGCGCTCGATATCCTCCTCGGTAATATTCGCAGAGGTGATATGTACCACCACCTTACGAACCTTTTTATTTGGCAAAGGCAAAGTAAAAAGGCTTATGTACGTCCCAAGATTGATACGCATCTCCCGATAAACTTTCGAGTACGTATCCATAGATGGAACATAGGTTTTTATCATCTCGATTAACTCCCGAAGTGAATTACTAGAGGCAGTAAAAGATGATTTAAACGCTAAGTTGCTGATTTCCACCGTATAATTATTGTCAATTCGCTTACTCCCTTTCTTCATAGCCCAAAGGTATAATGTTTCACATATGAAACAAAAAAAACCTGCCGATAAAGCAGGTTTTAATTTCGTGGCTCGCTGCGGTAACCGCTCCACCTCAAGCACCCAATTAGCGAGTTTACAAAACTCATCTCCTTTGGGCATTTCGTAAACTTTGATTGGTAAACCATTTTCTTAAACTCGTCCCGCCCCATAGTGGGCATCTGGACACGTGGTGCCACGCTGCTGCTGGTCGTTTAGGGAAAGGAGCGTAATTGTGCTCGGCGAACAAGCTGTTCCCCTGTTTACCTTACCCGGATGAATGTTGTCGCTCCTGTTTTAGCTGGTGGTCTCAGCCTGCTCCTTGCCTCGTGCCGCGAATTGCCCCCGGAGGACCAAGAATTTAAACAGCGGTTCGTGGCAGCGGTCAGTGCCATTAGGTCCCGGCCGGTGAACGACACCCTCCCGCTGGACCTGGCGACGGTGACCCCCTTCCCGTGGGATACCGTGTATGTTTTTTCCTCCACGGCCACCTTGGAGACGATCAACCGGTCCATCAACCAGCGGTGGCCCGGGGACGAAGGCATGCACGAGGACGACAATTTGTTAGTGTTCACGCAGCAGGGCGACATCGTGAATTACCTCGAGTTTAGGGGCTTTAATTACCAGCAAGAACCACACTTTGTGCATTTCGTGGGGCATTTCAACTTAGGCGAACTCTTTACGCCGGCCACCGCAAAATTTAGGGTGACCCGACGGAGCATCTCCCCGAAGCGAATCGAGCTATTGGGGCCGCCTCACCGTAAATTCATCACCCGGTCTGGTAGAAATTTTACCTGGTACTAACGGCGGAGAACGCGCGCGGGACTACAAAAAGAAACCCGCATCGGTTCACCCAAACGGTGGTTATCGTGGCTGGTGCCGCTTCGCTAGCCGCTCCGCAACGACCACCACGATTGAATTTTAATGATTTTAAAACTCCATGGCACTACTCAAAGCAGAATAGGCATTGCAGTTTTTACAGTAAATCAGTTGCTCAGCCTCAATACCGCCTTCTATCATCTGGATAAGCATTTGTTCTACGCCTTCCCGCTGGCTTTCTTCTACCTCTTCAAGGCATATTTCTACCCTTTTGCCCTTGCAAGTAGTACACGGTTGAATAGTATTTGAAAAGGCCTCAAAAATTCCCTTAAAAGCAGCGGCACGGGCATTTTCTTCACGCACTCGTTTTTCTGTTTTCTTCTTTTCCTGCGCTTTTTTTCGGGTTCTACTAGCTGGCATATTCGGGGGTTTTTTGGAGTTTTTTTTGAGGTGAATTATAGACAATTTTTGACTCCACGAATTTGCGGAATTGCGGACTTGGCTGGTAGTTGGTGAGCATCTCACCCGAGCATTTATCAACCCAATCCGCTTGAGCTTGCACCCACTCAAAAACGGCGTCGATATTCAGTTCCTCGGCCAGAGCAGTGGCTTCCTCATCGCCCAGCTCTTCTTTGGGTTTGACCACACCGAACGCCTTGAAAGTTTGCTGACCGGCAATAGCCTCAAAAATCACATTCAAGGGAGCCAGCCGGATAAATCGCTCTTTTGATTGCGTGGTGACCAGCTTGGTGAAATACTTGAAAAGCTCATGAGCAGCACCCGCGTTAGCCGGTCGAACATCTTGCCCTTTCCACTTTGCTTGAGGAAACTGAATTAGCCAGGCTTCCCGCAGTTCGTTAGCCGTAGCCAAATCAGGAACCACCAGGTGAAAGTGAGGATGATAATCATCCCGCTCGGGGTTGTGAGTTGCCTCCAGCTTCCGAAGTGCCTGCAGGGCTGATTCCCGTTGCTTTCGACGGTGCTGCATTGTGAATCTTCGGCGGATGGTATCAAAACCCCGCTTCATATCCTTCACAGTCGATTCAAGCAGCTCTTCCGAGCAGTTAGGTACAGTCAGCGTAACCAAGTGCTTTCCGGGCCAGCTTTCGAGCAATGGCGCGTATTGCTTTATGAGCTGGGCCGAGCGAATGCGGCAGCACACCAAACACCAGCGGTTTTTACAATACTTCCCCGTTAGAGTATCCCCTTTCTTTTGAAGCACCGACGAGCAGTAGAAGGTATTCCAATAGCTTTTCGTGAGTTTGCTGTTTGGAACGTTCGCCAGACCCACCGCCATTGCTTCAGTCAGGTACTTGACCCGCGCACGCTTTCCAAAGCTATCCTTTGCGGAGAATTTGGCGCTTTTGGACAGTTTAAGGTCGTCTTCGACTCCATCAATACCATCCCTTTCGGAAAAGCTTGTTACCTGGCGTGCTAATTTATCAAGCGGACCCCCCGAAGGAGGCAAAAACACCGGGGCAGAAATAGCCGCGCGATGTGGTAGCCGTTTTACCGGCGACTGCGTAAATTTGGGCATCTAGTCATGGTGAGACATGATTGGTGTTTAACCCCCGGATGGCCGTCCGAGGCATTTTTTGGGCTGCGTTGCTTGCCGGCACCGCAGCCCTATTTTTTTGTGACTGGGCAAATCTAGGCAGTTCAAAAGAACTGTTGGGTTTGTGGGGGAAATAGGGCGTAAATCGGTAAAAAAGGGCATAAAAAAAGCCGCTCCAACCGAAAAAAATTCGGGGAACGGCTACAAGACTTAGACCCTTTCGAGTCAATTCCAGCAGAGCCTTACGGTTATTCTGCCTCCAGCAAATAGGCTGGAATTGGTAGCTTCACGGGCCTGCTCAACGTGAGCAGCGGAATCTGAGAAGGGTAAGAACGGTGAGGCGAACGCCCCGGCCCGGCACTATTCTGCCGACAGCACAAATATAGCGGTATTTATTGCGGTTCCACATTGACCGCCCCGATTAGTGAGTTTACAAAACTCATCTTCATCGGGCATTTCGTGAACTTTGATTGGTGAACCAGTTTCGTGAACTCGAACCGGACTGTAGAAGGCATTTGCAGCACTTGCAAACAGGGGTTCAAGGAAAGGAGCGTAATTGTGCTCGGCGAACAAGCTGTTCCCCTGTTTACCTTACCCGGATGAATGTTGTCGCTCCTGTTTTAGCTGGTGGTCTCAGCCTGCTCCTTGCCTCGTGCCGCGAATTGCCC
>MWVW01000388.1_pt1 | contig 10131 bp, 7 predicted proteins | sample 1047191 | NCBI WGS metagenome assembly MWVW01 (sample SAMN06349985, study PRJNA376086) | soil metagenome | isolation source: MtG22-5 sample Antarctic (ecotone) | place: Antarctica
ATAGTTTCTTTATCGATGTGTGGCTCTAATGCCTCGTAAGCGTAAGGTAAAGCCGGTACTGTAAATGCCATAAAATATATTTTTAAAGTGTTACAAAAATGATTGAATGCAAATTTACCTGTATAATCTTATAAAGTTGGAGACAAATCAATAATTTCCTTATTACGAAAACTATCTCCTCACTTTAAAGAATTGTTTGATAACAGCTGCGCATTCCTTATCACATATTCCGTTGATAATTTCTGTTTTGGGATGGAAAGGATTTCTTATTTCTCCTTTAAGGTTAGCCCCCGGGGTCAGGCTTCCATTTTTTTCGTCGTTTGCGCCATAAACTACCCTTGCAATTTTGCTCCAATACATAGCCCCTGCACACATAAGGCAGGGCTCAATAGTTACATACAAGGTTGCCTCGGGTAAATATTTTGAACCTAAAAAGTTATAAGCAGAAGTGAGTGCAATAATTTCTGCATGCGCAGTGGAATCATTTAATTTTTCTACTTGGTTGTATGCCCTGGCAATAATTTTATCCTGCATAACTATAATGGCTCCTATAGGAACTTCACCTTCATCATAAGCTTTTTGTGCTTCCTTTAAAGCCTGTTGCATATAATGCTCATCACTTTTTGTCATTGTAGTTTGCATTCATTTTAATAACAAATTTAGCAGTTATAATGCTTTAGTGCTTACAAGGTTTTAGCTATCTTCATCTAGTAGATGTTTATATAAAGCCAATGGAAATTTTAAAGAATATAATTTCAAAATCTTATAACATTAGAATGAAACTATCAAAAATTACAGGCATGGGGATGGATATAATTACAAATGATAAAAGAATAACACCTCTTGAAAGCTTTTATAGTTTGCAGGCAAAAGCTAATAATGGAGAAATAGTGAGTTTAGAGAAATTTCGCGGTAAAAAAGTTTTGGTAGTAAACCTTGCAAGCCATTGCGGATATACGCCACAGTATGATGAGCTGGAGAAACTCCATAAGCTTCATGCAAATGCGATAACTGTGCTTGGTTTTCCTTCAAATGATTTTGGAGGACAGGAGCCGGGAACCGATGAAGAAATAGAAAATTTTTGCAAGGTGAATTTTGGTGTAACTTTTCCATTATTCCAAAAAGATCAGGTAAAAGGCAATAATAAACAACCGGTATATCAATGGCTAAGTGATGCTGCTAAAAATGGCTGGAACAATAAAGAACCATCCTGGAATTTTTATAAATATCTTGTTGATGAAGAGGGTAACCTGGATAAAATATTTTCCTCGGCAGTATCACCTACTGAAATTTTATAATTGTTCAATTCTCAAACATAATACTGAACTGAGAATGTGAACAGGCCAGCACTTTTCAGAATTATTAATCATTCCATCCTGTTTTTTCTTTCTAACTTTACAGGCACTAAATTTTACATCATGTCACCATTTAATTTAGCCAAGCCAATAGCAATCGGTTGCGATCATGCAGGGTTTGAATACAAAGAAGATATTATTTCTTTTTTAGAAGGAAAGGGTTTAGCGTATAAAGATTTTGGTACCTATTCAATTGACTCTGTAGATTATCCTGATTTTGCACATCCGGTGGCGGCTTCGGTTGAAAATGATGAAACAGCGTTTGGTATTTTGCTTTGTGGGAGTGCGAATGGGGTAGCCATTACCGCCAATAAACATCAGCACATAAGAGCCGCTATTTGCTGGGGAGAAGAACTTGCAGAGGTTGCGAGAAAACATAATAATGCAAACATTATTTGTATTCCTTCACGATTTGTAAGAGAAGGCGATGTAGAAAAGATGTTGGATATATTTATTCATACTGAATTTGAAGGTGGGCGCCATGAAAAAAGAATTAATAAAATTGCCTGCGCTTGATTTGCATAAAAAGAAAAATGCCGAATAAACAAATAATCCTAATAGTAAGCTGCTTATTACCAATTTCATTATTGGCTCAAAACGATAACGCATTAAAATATGCTTCTACAATTACTCAGCAGGATTTAAAAAAACATCTTTCCATTGTTGCCAGTGCAGAAATGGAGGGTCGTGAAACTGCAACGCCAGGCCAGCGCAAGGCTGCCGCTTATATTGAAAGCCAGTTTAGGCAAATTGGATTAAAAAATCCATCACAGCTCAAGGGTTTTCAGCAAACTTATCCTTTATTGAAAGATACCTTGTTGGAATCATCCTTAAGAATAGGTAATAAAAAATACGAAGTTGGTAAAGATTTTATTGTAGTCCCGGTCACTTCTTTGAAACAAAATATCAAATCCCCCGAAATAATTTTTGTGGGTTATGGAATAGATGATAAAAATTATAGTGATTATGCAGGTAAAGATGTAAAAGATAAAATGGTAGTTTTTTTCTCAGGGGAACCCAAGATAGACGGAAAAGCATTACCAAGAGAGGCAGGTAGAAATACTCAATGGAATACAAATAGAAAAACCCTTTTGGCAAAACAAAAAGGTGCCGCAGCGGCAATAATAATAAATCCTTCAATGGATTCAATCTCAAGGATAACTTTTGAAAATACCCGTAGAACAGCCATATATTATCCCAGGCCAATAAACAGGGAAAACGAAAGAGTGCCATACGCGATTGTTGTTAATAGAGTGGGTGCAGATATTTTCGGGGAACAGGTATATAAAGAATTAGCTACAAAAGCTAAGGCTGCTGAGCCATTGAATACTTATGATTTTGCAATTAAATCTAAAACCAGATTTGTTTATAAAAAGAAACAAATTCAATTTACTTCTACAAATGTTATAGGCTTTGTAGAAGGCAGTGATAAAAAAGATGAATTTGTTTTTTTAACTGCTCATTATGACCATCTCGGCAAACGGGATACTGTAATTTTTTATGGAGCAGATGATGATGGTAGTGGAACGGTTAGTGTAATAGATATGGCGGAGGCGTTTGCAAAAGCAAAAGCCGAAGGTAATGGCCCTAGAAGAACCGTTGTATTTATGACGGTAAGTGGTGAAGAAAAAGGATTGTGGGGGTCGGAATATTATTCTGATAATCCTTTATTCCCTTTAGAAAAAACTACGGTCGATCTAAATATTGACATGGTTGGGCGCATGGATCCGGATAGAAAAATTGGTGATTCTTCGAATTATATTTATGTGGTAGGAGATGATAAAATAAGTAGTGAACTTAAACCGATAAGCATAAGTGTAAACAAAAAATACTCAAATCTTGAGCTCGATTACAAGTACAATGATCCCAATGATAAAGAGCGCATTTATTACAGAAGCGACCACTATAATTTTGCCAGAAAAGGTGTTCCCATAATTTTTTATTATGATGGCATGTTACGTCCCGATTATCATAGGCCAAGTGACACTGTAGAAAAGATAAACTTTGAGCTTATGGAAAAAAGAGCCAGATTTATCTTTTTAACGGCTTGGGAAATGGCAAACAGGGATACTATGTTGAAAAGAGATATTCCGCTGACTCAATAAATTTCTCATAGAAACCTATAGCATCTTAAAAAAAGGTTAATACCTGCTGGTATGCAGCAAAAGGTTAACCTTTCTCATCTAATATATGATCGTACAGGATAAATAGCTTCAATGGAACTATTTTTGCTTATTGTAGGTATACTATTATGAAAAACATTTTTTATACAATCATAATCTTACTTTTTCCTGTTTTTGTTTATGCTTACGGAGATACTACAAACGTACCCTTGCAAAGACAGTATTTCCATGATAGAATTAAGGCCGAACAACAAAGAGCCGATAAATTGGACGGAAAATTAGATGGCAAAATAAAAATTTCTGCAACAGAGGAAGTAAATCAGCAGGTAACAGATGCTATAATCAGGAAAGTAAACGTTTTAAGAAACGATGTGGAGCTTAACCAGGCACTTTCTACTGATAATGAGAAAAAAAGGTATTTACGGTATATTGAAAATCTTGTGAAAGGATTTACATCCAATTGGAAAAATCATAAACTCCCATTAAATCATGCGCCTATATTGGTTACCAATTTTACTGATATTTTAAAAGGTAATTTAAAGGGAGAAAATATGGCTCCTTACATTAGCCAGGTACCGTATGAGGTAGGCCTTATAAATTCAGAAATTTTTAGTGAAAATGCAGGATATAAAGAAAGCCGGAAAATATTATTTCTAAAATATATTCAGCTCCATCCTGATAAGATCTTGTCAAGCATTGGTCCATATGTAGATGAGCCATTTGCTGATGAATTGGTCCTGAGTGCCTATCAACGCAGCCCTATTCAACTTTATTCATATGCGCAGGCTGCCAATAGCCCGCAGGGCAAATTGATAAGAAGAAATACAGACAACAGGATAAAAACAATAGTGCAGTTAAGTTCCAGGAAAGATGCATTATTTTATTTTCCCTTTTTAGATGATCTTATTAGTGGAAAACAAACCATAGAAAGCATATCAAAATTTGTAGGTACAGATAGTACCAAATACGATAGTGTGGGATATTATAAATTATTGGTAAGAACAGAAATAGATTATTACAACAGGTTGCTGCATAGAGATACTCCTGTGGCAATGCTTGATACAAGTGGAGGATTAATTGCTATGTTACAAAGAAAAGCAATCCAGCATTTTGTTAAACCAATTAATGATCTGCACGATATAAGTAATCCGGCTATCCGCTTTAAAGCAATTGCTCCGCTCGATCCGCAGGATTTATATTATATGTTGGTTTTAGGTGAAAATGAAATTTTTACTTCCAGTTATAAACATGCATTTGATTTTATGCTTAACCGCATGGGTAAACAGCCACATGGCGACTCATTACTAATGTCAGTAAACTTTGATCATTTTAAAAAGTTTATCAAAATGGCTGCCGGCTATAACAGGCTGGATACTTTTTTAAGAACCATGAGGAGTAAGTCAGAAATATTAATGAAAGCATTTGTTGCTAATTTAGAAAGTTCTACTGAATTGGAAGATGCTGTGGATGTGGCAGATTCTTATGGAAGTATTAGAAATTCCGCACTGCTAAGTTCTATGTTAAAGTATGTTTCAGATAATGAGCAGCGCTGTGTTCAAAGCGGTAGTTTGCGGGGTAAAAAAATATATAATCTTTTAAAGATGATTTTTCTTTCAGGGGATTCTACAAATCATATTGACCTTTCAAAAGAAATTGGAATTCAGCCGGTATATACCGTTAATACTCAAAAGCTGGCTGATGATACAGGAAAAATTATTCAGCAAGTATTTTTTTATGGTGATAAAGATGGAAAGGATTCTTATGAAAACTTCTTATCTTCTTTTCCTGCTTCAGATTGGAAAAGGACTGTAAAAACACAATGGGTGGAAATAAAATCTTTGAAGGGTAAACCTATATGGATATTTGCTAATCGCCCATTAGATAATGTGACCGATAAAGATGAAGAAGCGCAGGCTGCGCTTGTTAATTATCTAGATACAAGTAATTTAAGACCGACAATTGTTATTCACAGGGGGCACAGTTATCATCTCAAATATACTATCGAACAAATTCCAGAATCAGCAAAAATAATTATGCTTGGTTCATGCGGCGGTTATAATAATTTAAAACAAATATTAGATTATGCACCCGAGGCGCACATTATTTCTACTAAGCAAATTGGCGCAAGAGATGTAAATAAACCCATCATTGAAGCTATAAATAACACGTTGCGTGCAGGTAAAGATATTGACTGGCGGCAAATGTGGAACAATCTTGAAGTTGTTTTTTCAAAAGCAGGCAAAGATAAAAAAGATCTGTTTGATGATTATATACCTCCCCACAAAAACCTTGGAGCATTATTTCTTACAGCTGCAACAAAAGCCGGAGTGCGTTATTAATTATTCACATAACACTTCAGGATAACTAACCCATTTTACATTTATTTTTTTTCTTTTTTTCCGAACGTTTTCATCTTTAATGTTCTTTTATATCTCAGGATTAAGTCGAGTAAATTTGCTGAATGCCGACAGGAAAACCAAGGAAGAAAATATTTGATATATCGTTACTCAAAAAGATATTCCGTTTTGCTGCGCCGTACAAAAAAATATTATACATTTCTGTTTTTTTATCCATTGTATTAGCTATAATATCTCCGCTAAGGCCATTTCTTATACAGTACACAGTAAACAATTTTATTAAAGACCGTGATACTCATTGGCTTATTCTAATAACTATTATCCAAATTGGGATGCTTTTATTTGAAACAGGGCTGCGGTTCTATTTTACATATATAACTGCATGGCTTGGGCAATCAGTGATAAAAGACCTGCGTGTTTTTGTTTACAGGAAAGTGCTTGGCTTAAACCTTTCACAGTTTGATAAAACCCCTATAGGTACCTTAACTACACGAACCGTAAATGATGTTGAATCAATAAATGATATATTTTCTGATGGGCTTATCCCGATCATTGCAGATATTCTTTCAATAATATCTATTTTATGTTTTATGTTTTATGTGGATTGGCGGCTGGCACTAATTAGCCTTACTCCCTTCCCAATAATAATTATTGCAACGTATTTTTTTAAGGAAAGCGTAAACAAATCATTTATCGCTGTGCGAAATGCTGTATCAAATCTTAATGCTTTTGTTCAGGAGCATATAACAGGCATGGCCGTTGTGCAGGCATTTGCCGTGGAGGATAAAGAATTTGAAAAATTTAAAAAAATAAATAAGGAACATCGCAATGCCAATATCAGAGCTATTCTTGCCTATTCTGTTTTTTTTCCGGTGGTAGAAATCGTGCTGGCTTTTTCTATAGGGCTTTTAGTGTGGTGGGGCGCCAATAACGCCTTTAATGCAGGGGTTATAATTTCATTTATTATGTATCTCAATTTATTGTTCAGGCCTTTACGGGTAATAGCCGATAAATTTAATGTGTTGCAAATGGGGATGGTAGCAAGTGAAAGGGTTTTTAAAGTTTTGGAGAATGAAGATTTTATTCCGGTAACAAATAATGAAGTAAATCCCAATATTAAATTAAAAGGCAGGGTGGAGTTTGAAAAGGTGTGGTTTGCATATAATGAAGAACAATATGTTTTAAAAGAGATTTCATTTGTGATTCAACCGGGTGAAACACTTGCAATTGTTGGACATACAGGAAGTGGAAAAACATCTATAATTAGTTTGCTAAACCGTTTATATAATATTCAGAAGGGTAAAATAAAAATTGATGATACTGATATCAGCCAATACAATTTAGATTTTCTGAGAGGCAATATAGCAGTTGTGCTGCAGGATGTTTTTTTGTTCAGCGGATCAATTTATGATAACGTAACGCTTAGAAACCCGAATATTAAAAAAGAAGAAGTTATAGAGGCAGCCAAACTTATTGGCGTTCATAATTTTATTATGCAACTGCCGGGCAACTATGATTATAACGTTATGGAAAGAGGAGCCACCTTGTCACTCGGTCAGAGACAATTATTATCTTTTATACGGGCCTTATTGTACGATCCTTCTATTTTAATTCTGGATGAAGCTACCTCCTCAATAGATACAGAAAGTGAAATATTAATTCAGCAGGCAATTGATAAATTAATTTATGGAAGAACCTCAATAGTTATTGCTCACCGTCTTTCTACCATAAGAAAAGCTAACAAGATTATGGTTTTAGATAAAGGAGAAATAAAAGAGATGGGTACGCATAACGAACTGCTGGCAAAACAGGGATTCTATTACGAGTTGCATAAAATGCAATTTGAAAAGCAACTGGAAACTAATTTGCAATAATTAGTGTAAAACTTTACAGTAATATTTTTGTACTGATTTTTAAAGCTCCTTTGTATTGTGACCCTTAGTTTTTTCTTCAAATAAAGTATTGAATTTAGGACTTTCAGTTTTTTTCCATTTATCCCAAAAGGTAAAGTACAATCCAAAGTTATATTTAAATTGCTTGTGGTGCAAAGAGTGATGGGTAGCACCTATCAGCCATTTGCCAATAATATGTTTATGAAAATTTGCAGGGTATGTTTCAATCTCCAGATGATTAATTACACTGCTGAATGTCATTATAGTAAGTTGAAAAATTAATACATACAAATGCATGGGCAAAAACATAATGGTAACGGGCAAAATAATAGCCTGTAGTAATCCCTCTAATGGATGAAATGAAAATGCTGTCCATGCGCTGGTTGTAGTACTGTCGTGATGAACTTTGTGCAAAACCTTAAAAACTTTTGGCTTATGCATCCATCTATGCAGCCAATAATAATATGTTTCATGTATCAACATTGAAATAATAAGGCTTATGGGCAAATACCATAAACCATATTTATATAAATCATCGTATAACCTCGTGTATCCATGCTGCCAAAGTATCGCTGTAAGGGTACCTGCAAATGAAAAAATAAGTGCGGTGGTTAATGACCATTTGACTTCCGCATAAAATTGTTTTTTATCAATTTGTTTTTTTCCAAGCCAGCGTGATGCCCATTTTTCTTTTTGCCATTTATAAAACCATAATTGAAATAACCCTGCTATTAAAAAATAGCGACCTATCACAACTACAAAAATTAATAATGTAGATAGAATAAAAAAAACAGGATTAGTAAGGTCTGGGAATGTCACTTAAAAGGATTGAGAAAACACATTTGTTATGAGGTAGCTTTGTAGTTCCATTATTTACTTTAAAGATCAAAATTATTCAATTTAAATCTATGTGATGTTAAACCTTTAGTAAAGAACTTTTAATTTTGATTTAATAATTCCGTATATATTATCATGTCTAAAATTGCTGTTATAGGTTCGGGATTCGCAGGATTAAGTGCAGCGGCATATTTATCCGCTGCAGGCCATGAAGTTCATGTATTTGAAAAAAATGATTCCCCGGGTGGAAGGGCCAGGCAATTTAAAACCGAATCAGGTTATTTATATGATATGGGGCCAAGTTGGTATTGGATGCCTGGAGTATTTGAAAAATTTTTTAAGGATTTTGGGTTCAGCGTTTCAGATTTCTACGATTTAAAACTATTAGACCCATCTTTTGATGTGGTTTATAGCGGAAATGAAACGATGAGTGTACCTGAAAATTTTGAAAAGCTATGCGGTTTATTTGAATCAGTTGAAACAGGGAGTGCAGCCAGGTTGATAAAGTTTATGGATGAAGCAGCGTACAAGTATAAAACCGGAATAGATAATCTTGTTTACAAACCAGGCTTATCAATTATGGAATTTGCAGATATTGATCTTATTAAAGGCGCTTTTCGCTTACAGGTGTTTTCATCATTCAGTAAACATGTGAGAAAATATTTTTCAAATCCAAAATTAATTGCTCTCATGGAGTTCCCTGTTTTGTTTCTCGGAGCAATGCCGGAGGATACGCCGGCCTTATATAGTTTAATGAATTATGCAGGATTAAAGTTAGGCACATGGTATCCTAAAGGCGGGTTTGGTAAAGTGATTGAAGGTATGATGAAGGTTGCCCAAAACAAAGGCGCCACTATCAAACTTAAGGCAGTTGTAGAAAAAATTGTAGTTGAAAATAACAAAACTACGGGGATCATTGTGGGAGGAAACATTTTTAAGTGCGATGCGGTTGTGGCTGCTGCCGATTATCACCACGTAGAAAGTAAGTTGCTGGATAAGAAATACAGAAATTACAGTGAAAAATATTGGGAAAATAAAACTTTCGCCCCTTCGAGTTTAATTTTTTACCTGGGGATAAGTAAAACGATTAAGTCTCTTAATCATCATACTTTATTTTTTGATGAAGACCTTACCCTTCACTCTAAAGAAATTTATAAAGATCCGCAGTGGCCTTCCAGGCCTTTGTTCTATGTATGTTGTCCGTCTAAATCAGATAATGGAGTTGCTCCACCGGGGCATGAAAATTTATTTTTGTTGATGCCAATTGCACCGGGATTAAAGGATAATGAACTAATGCATAAAAAATACTTTACTATAATGATGAAGCGTTTAGAACTGCAAACCGGTGAAGAATTGTTATCGTATATCGATTACAAGAGAAGTTACTGCATTAACGATTTTGTAATGGATTATAATTCCTATAAAGGAAATGCTTATGGACTTGCAAACACGTTAATGCAAACTGCTGTCTTAAAACCAAAGATCAAAAATAAAGTAATAAAAAATCTTTTTTATGCAGGTCAACTTACGGTTCCCGGACCCGGAGTTCCTCCATCAATAATTTCAG
>MWVW01000390.1_pt1 | contig 10117 bp, 8 predicted proteins | sample 1047191 | NCBI WGS metagenome assembly MWVW01 (sample SAMN06349985, study PRJNA376086) | soil metagenome | isolation source: MtG22-5 sample Antarctic (ecotone) | place: Antarctica
ACTAACTATAAAAAAGACACGGCTTAAATTTAAAGAACCTGTTTTTTTAAAATAAGTGCTGCTGTTATACCTTGAAGTTTTATCATTGAATTGCTGCTTCATCATCAGGCTGTTATTGGCAGATGAGGTGATGAGGTAATTAGCTAATTTTTCCTGTATTGAAACATACCCCCCGCCGTTATACCTAAGGTCAATAACTACATCCGATACATTTTGCGAAGCAAAGCCGTTGAAAACACGATTGAATTCATTATTTATCTCAATAGTATCGCCCAAAAACGAATTGAAAACAAGGTACCCGATCTTTTTAGAACTAATTGAATAAACTGTATCAAAATGTACGGGGTGCTCTTTATAGTTTGCTGCCTTTAATGTTATATCAACTGAAGAACCATCGGGTTTTATAAATGTAAAAGAAGTTTGTGTGCTTTCATATACATTATCAACAATAAATGAAGCATTGGAAGTAGTAATATTAGTATTTCCGTTTATTTTTGTTATCCTCCAGCTGCGACGTACACCGGCCAAACCAGCGGCAGATTCACGTTCTACAAATTTGACCCTCAGATCACCTTCTGCATTAAAAAATACGCCTAATCCAAAGTCTCCATCTGTTGCATTCGAAGAAGTGAATGATGTACCTAAACCGCCGCTCATATTATCCCATTCAGTTTTTTTCATTGCGAAGCTCCACCTGTCAACAGGTGCTGAAAATCCCGGCTCAATACTGTACTGGCGAACCGCGGTCATGATGGCAGCCGGATCAGCATAGCTTCTTGCATCAAAAGTGGCTGGAATTTGATTATACCAGAGATACAGCTCTTTAGTAAAAAGCAATACTGAATCTTTAATTTTCTCCGGATCGGTAGTTATTGCAACCGGAGGGGCAGTTACAGGAGCAGGTGTTGGTGGTGTAGCTACTATATCATTACCTTTTTTACAAGCTGTTAATGAAGTTATAGCAAATATTATTACAAGTAGAAAACTATTAATTTTAGACTTCATAATGGGTTGTATTTTATAAAATAATATACGGCAAAATTAAAGCTGGGGTTGTTGATAATAACTGTTTTAACAAGAAATAAAGTATAATAAAACACATTCTGAGCTATGGTAGCAGATGAATAAATGTTAAACTTTTTTATGAATGATTATGGGTAAGAAAAGCGCAGGAATTCTTGCATATAAATACATAAATAATGTTGTAAATGTATTCCTGGTACATCCCGGAGGGCCATTTTGGAAAGCTAAAGATTGGGGAGCCTGGTCAATACCTAAAGGAGAATTTAATGAGGGCGAAAAAGCACTGGATGCAGCAATCAGAGAATTTAATGAAGAAACAGGGATTCACATCTCAGGAGAATTTATTGAGCTTACTCCAGTAAAGCTTAAGTCAGGAAAAACAGTCTATGCATGGGCATTGCAAAGTGATATAGAAATCTCTGCAGTAAACTGCGAATCATTTATTAAAATAGAATGGCCGCCAAAATCGGGGAAGTTTCAATCATTTCCTGAAATAGATAAAGGAGAATGGTTTACAATAGATGAGGCAAAACAAAAAATCAATCCGTCGCAAACAGCGCTGATAGATGAACTGATTGAAAGACTTTCTACTTAGTTGTTATGCATGCTGGCCTAACCTTTTCATATAAAAATAATGAGATACAATAGCATCACGCATTTTGCTAAACTCATTATACTTAATTCCATGTTCCCGGCATGCCTCTTTTATAATTTTGCTTATTGCAGGATAATGAATGTGAGATATTTTTGGGAACAAATGATGCTCGATCTGAAAATTCAAGCCGCCAACTAACCAACTTATAAGTTTATTATCAGTTGCAAAGTTTGCAGTAGTTGCCACCTGGTGAATTGCCCACTCATTCTCTATTTTATTTGATGGCTGTTCAGGTAAAGGAAATTCAGTATGCTCAACGGTATGTGCCAGCTGAAATACTATACTTATAAGAAACCCTGTTGTCATGCTTATTATCAGAAAGCCGGTAAGCCAGGTTAGAAATCCGAGGAGATAAATAGGAAGCGCAACTACCATAAAAAGGTAAAGAATTTTTGCTGCCCAAAATGTTATGTGTTCACGGGTGCTGAATTTTTTAATAGGTACGTTGCCTATCTTTTTAGAAAAATACTTTTTGAAATCCGTAAAAAATATCCAGGTAATATGAAGCAAGCTATATAAGAACCAGAAGTAATAATGCTGAAACTTGTGAATTTTTAGTTTCTTTTTCCCTTCAGTGAACCTTAATAATGGCCCTGCTTCGATATCATCATCAACTCCCGCAATATTGGTATAGGTGTGATGAATAATATTATGCTTCATATGCCACATTATAGCGCTGGCGCCTAAAAAATTTACAGAAAAACCTGCAACCTTATTCAACAACTTATACTGGCTGAAGCTGCCATGATTACCATCATGCATCACATTAAATCCTATAGCTGCAGTAAACATTGCCATTAAAAGGCATTCCGGAATGGCAAAATACCATGCAGGAGTAAAAAATACAAGATGAATGTATAAAGAAAGATATCCTATACAAAAAAAGATAGCTTTAGAAAGTAATCTTATATCACCGGTAGAAGGCTTTTTTACATCTGAAAAATATTGATTAACTCTTGCTTTTATATCAGCGTGAAAGGAGGTTTTTCCTTGTAAAAATTTTGGTGTTACCATTGTATTTTAATAATATTATTTTGAATATTGTTGTCAGGTATTTTTTTGAATTATTGCATCAAGGCCTTGAAAGCCTATCGTTTTTTTTGATAAAAATCCTTCCGCATATTTAACTCCAATTAATTTGCCAAACATTTTTGCACGATAAATTATACTTTCTAAAAATTCCGGCGATGAAATATAAGTTTCCGGTTCCTTTGATTCTGGATTATAAAACTGGGTTTTATATACTTTTATCGCTTCAATCTTTTTCTCAAAAACGGATGTAATGTCTATCACAAAATCAGGGTTATAATACCTGTCCTGGATATAATTAAACACATATTTCGGTCTCCATTCCTTTTGTAAAGAACTCTTTTCATCGCTTTCATTTTCAGGATCCATGGTTTCGATTTTCATTAATCCTGATAAAAAAGCCGAAGTGTAAATCAAGTCAGCTGCACGTCCATGATCTGGATGACGATCAGCCGGCGCATTGCATAATACAATTTCAGGCTGATATTTCCTTAAAACCGCAATTACTTTACGCTGATGTTCCTCATCATTTTTAAAAAACCCATCAGCCATTTCCAGGTTCTCTCTTATATCCATCTGCATTATTTCGGCAGCGTCCTTTGCTTCTTGTTTCCTGGTTTCTGCTGTTCCTCTTGTTCCTAATTCACCTTGTGTAAGATCAACTATTCCAACTTTTTTCCCTTTCATTTTTTCTACCAGCAGTGTTCCGCTGCAACTTAATTCCACATCATCTGGATGAACACCAAAAGCTAATAAATCTAATTTCATTTTTGAGAGATACAATGCCGCAATAGAATGATAAATGTTTGGGCTCAAAGGTAATACAATATGGGCAGAGGGAGAGTAGATTAACTATTCGTACAGATATTAACTATTATAACGATATAATCGCTGAACTTCTTTTACAATAGTTTCAATTTCTGCATCTTCGCCTTTGGGATTATAAGGCTGTTTCAAACTGCTTCCAAAAAAGAAAGCAACAGTTTGCCAGAAACGTGCTGTAAAGCCGCCTTTAAATTCTTTTAGAATATTATAGCAGTTATTACCTGTTTCACGATTGATAAGCTTCATTAATATTTTTCCCTGGTAAACAGATAGATTGGTTAGAGGATCAGTAAATTGTTTTTTCAATTCTTTTTCACGACTATTAATATAAGTGGATGCAAAGGCTTTATCCTTACCGGCAATATGTACATTAACATCATTAAGAACCAATGCGGCCCTTTTGGCATAAGGATAGGTAACATAAACAGCATTTCGCAGCCTTGTCCACTTTGCCTTTGCAGTAATTTTTGCATATGAATAAATATAAACCCCTGCAAGGACTTTTGCCTCAATAGTATCACCTTCAAATACTATAGCGCCGGTTATCAATGTATCATTAGCACCCCAATTTGATGATTGCGAAATGCCTTTATAATTATTACACAGCAGTAGGAGAAAGAAAACAATAATCTTAAAAGTATTTTTCATACTAAACGTAAATTTAAACTATTTACGAGTTTATTTAGGTATGAATTTGTAAATAATCCCTAAAAAATTCAGGGCTAATTGGCCAGGAGAAACATATAGAATAACCCAACAGTTACCAATCCCAATGCAATCGCCGCAAATAAGGGCTTTATTTTAGCTCTCCTGGTAATTGAAACCATAAAACCTGCTGCCATTATTATTAACCCAACCCATACTAAATTAATATAAGGAAATACATAAGCCTTCAATGTAAGAAAATCCGCAGGAATATCAGATTCTTTAACGCCTATTTTAAATTTTCCATCTTGTGTAATGCCGGCAAGCTTTAAATAAAGGTTTTTAGCAAATACAGTGTCATCCAGATAGTTGACCTCAAAATTATTTATTGATAGCACAGGGCTTGCCTTATAACTAGTACTGTCATTACTGTATACCGTAATATCAGCTACCAATGCCGTATCAGTAGGTTTAAAATTAAATTTATCATTATCAGGATTTTTGAGAATATCATGCAGCACAAGGTATCCTTTAGAATAAAATATTGAATCTCCTGTTTTTATTTCGTGCATTTTAAATTGCGCAGTGTCAATTACATTACTCCTGTCAGCTACAGATGAAATATAAGTAAAGACATCGTGAAAGAAATAATGCTTTATATCCGGATTGGAACTGAGATTATTATCTTTCATTTTATAAACATCCGGTGTAAGCTCAAAATTTTCTAACACCTTTCCGGTTGAAATATCTTTTTTCTGTACAAACAATTTATAAAAAGAACGGTTCTTTTCTTTTACTGCAGAAGAATCTCCCGTATAGGTCACAACATAATCAGCCATGCTGGTAGGCACCATTTTTAGCAAGGTTAAATTTTCGAGCGGATCTTCTGTATGTTTTCCATCTGGATCCTGAGCAAATGGAATGTATAAGCCAGTCTTCCTGTTATCACTTATTACTTTCTTATTTCCTGAAGAGATCAGCATTCCCAGTATCATCAAAGCAAATCCTGTATGTGCTATTGCAGCTCCGCCGGCTTTTAAATTTCCCTTTAAAACGCTCCATAAATATCCCGCATTTGCAAAGGCAGAAAAAAGGGTTGCAAAAATGGCCAGGTAGATCGCACCTAAAAATCCTGCACCTTGTTTGGTGTACTCTATAGGATAAAAAACAGCTAGGAGAATAGTAAGTGCAAGTGCTGCAGCAAAAGGTGTTGCGATCTTCTTTAAAAAATATCGCTTATCTGTTTGTTTATATTTAAAATATTGGGAGGCCCCGGTAAGTATACCGATTATAACAGCAACCAGCACCATTACTTTATTGTAAGTAAATTCCCTGTCCTGCGGATCAGCAATATTTGTATTAAATAACTTATTGTAAACAGGTACTGATGTTACTGCAATAATAAAAAGTGCAGAAAGAAAAATAACCAGCGAGCCAATGAACATCCAGAACTCTCTTGAAGAAATATTTTCTTCTTTATAAACTACAGGCATACGGTTAGCGTTCTTAAAAAAAAGTACCAGCATAGGCAATGGAATGGCTAACACAAATAAACCGATCAATATATTCATTGCCATCCCCGCTTCTGTAAACGAATGCACAGATGTATCGCCTAAAATTCCCGTTCGGGTTAAAAAGGTAGAATATAAAATAAAAGCATTGGTAAGAATAATAAATAAAAAGGATGCTTTAAGTGAATTACCGGTGGCATTATAAATTGCCATACAATGCAGTCCGGCAACTAAAATAAGCCAGGGTACAAGAGATGCATTTTCAACCGGGTCCCAAGCCCAGTAGCCACCGAAGGATAAGGATTCGTAAGCCCACTTTCCTCCCATCATTATCCCAACCCCTAAAACGGCTGCACTTCCCAAAGCCCATGGTAATGCAGGCTTTACCCATTCTCCATACTTTTTTGACTGTATTCCTGCGTATGCAAATGCCAACGGGATCAAGGTACTGGCAAATCCCAAAAACAACACGGGTGGATGAATTACCATCCAATAATTTCTTAATAAAATATTTAAGCCTACTCCGTCTTTTATAAAAGACAGATAATTTGCCTGGCTGAAAATCGGACCTTCTAATTCATTACGCGTTAGTACAAAAGGATTGCTTCCAATTCTTACTCCACCAAAATATAAACCTAGCAACATTAGTCCTAAAAATACCTGTGCAAAGCTAAAAACCGTCATCACAGGCGCTTCCCATTTTTTACTTCTGAAAATTAAAATTATACCAAGAACAGAATGCCAGATACTCCATAATAAAAAACTACCTTCCTGGCCTTCCCAAACGCAGGCTAATAAATATTTTGACTCCAGTTCTTTCGAAGCATGTTTGTAAGCATACAGGTATTCAAAATAATGATTAGCGCAGATAAAATATATAATTCCGAAAATGGTAAGTACAGAAATCACCTGGGTTATAAAAGCAACCCTGGCATACCGGAGCCATGAAGCTTTATCAGAAAAATTTTCAGTTCGGGATGCCTTAAAATAAGCAATGGTGGAAATGAGTGAAGCTACAAAAGCAAGTAAAACAAAAAAATGCCCGATTTGGCCCGGTAATAAATGTTCGCCTTCAAACTTCATGTGCGCAATTATGAATTGGATTTGGTAACAGTTTTTTCCAACTGTTTTTTGTCATCTTTATATTTTGAGGGGCACTTTAATAAAATATTGTCACATTCAAAAACATCTCCGTTCATTTTTCCCTTTAAAACTACTCTTTCACTCCGTTCCAGCTCTGCAGGCTTTGCATTCCGATAAATAACTTTTGCAGAACCGCCAAGGCTGTCTACAGCATAAAAAGATAAATAGTTTGGATCTTTGAGTGCATTGTATTCAACAGGCTGGCTTTTATCAAGCTTTGCTATAAGGTGAACGTAAGTTCCCTGTTTATTTTTAGCAGATTCAATTGTATCATAAGTAGAAAAATCTACCGAATACATTAATAAGGCTCCAATGATAGTTGCTATAGCTACTAATATAATTATGCTTGATGTCTTCATTACTACTTTTAACTGCCGCAAAATTACTTCAAAATGTGCGGATGTATATGTATTTTAATTCAATGTTTTAAAAAAAAATGCAGTCACCGTTTTTAAGCTTTGTTACATGGACATTGTTATCTTTGCGGGCACTTTTTTAATGCAGAGGCATAAAATCTTATGGCAGAAATCCATTATTTTGATCCTAATTCAGTAGGTAATCCAAGCAATAATATTTTTGGATTACCCTTTACGGAAGAAGAGGCAGTGCTTGTTATTTTGCCGGTTCCATGGGAAGTAACGGTAAGTTATAAAGCAGGTACGGCAAGAGCTCCGGAACATATGTGCAAGGCAAGTGTACAGGTTGATCTTATTGATGCTGATATAAAAAACGGATGGAAAAAAGGCTTTTATATGAGAGATGTCGACAGAAAAATTCTTATGAAAAGCGATTACCTGCGCAAAGAAGCTGAGCTGTTTATAAATTATATTTCACGTGGAGAAAATGTAGAGGCTAATAAATTCATGACCAAAACATTAAAAGAAGTTAATGCCGGAAGTAACTTTTTAAATAACTGGGTATATGAGCAAACTAAGGAACTGCTTGAAAAAAATAAGCTGGTAGGGCTTTTAGGTGGTGACCATAGCACACCTTTAGGATACTTTAAAGCAATTGCTGAAAAGTATGGGGAGTTTGGTATCATCCAGATAGACGCACATTGCGACCTTAGAGAAGCATTCGAAAATTTTACCTATTCGCATGCATCTATAATGTATAATGCACTGACTGAGATACCTCAATTGGTTAAATTAGTTCAGGTAGGAGTCAGGGATTATTCTGAATCTGAATGTGAATATATTATCAACAGCAATAAAAGAGTGATAACTTATTTTGATAAGGACATTAAAGAACGCATGTTTGAAGGTGATACATGGAAAAAAATTACTGATGAGATTGTAAAACATTTACCCGACAATGTTTTTATAAGTTTTGATATCGATGGGCTGGATCCTAAGCTTTGCCCTAATACAGGTACACCTGTTCAGGGTGGTTTTGAAACTGAACAGATATTTTATCTCTTTAAAAAAATATTGCAAAGTGGCAGAAAATTAATTGGGTTTGATTTAAATGAAGTTGGAATAAGCAATAACGAATGGGATGAAAATGTAGGAGCGAGGGTTCTGTTTAAACTATGTAATTTAATGGTGGCTGATGAAAAGATTTGATATCACTTTAAAAAATGAAAAAGAAAAAACATATCGTTTTATAATTTTGTTGTTTGTTGTTCTTCATGTATTATTCTTTGTTTACATGTTATTCGATGAGCAATTATGGAAAAAGGGTGTCGGAGGATTAGTAATTACTCTATTATACAGCTGCTACAGGTTATTGATCACCAATACAAGTCGTCAAAAATTTTCTTTAGGTTCAGGATATTTTTTGGTGCTTTCTTTTTTTTCAATTAACTACAGCTGGTGGTTTTGGGGTATAGAACTTATTTTATATACATTAAGTGCTATCGCTATCACGCCGGTTATGCTCGCTTTCACTTCTGCAGATATAAAGAAAACCGGCTTTCCTTTCAAAAAATATCAATGGAATCAATTATTAAATGTTGTTCTTAAGGATAACATACTTACGCTTGATTTTAAAAATAATAAATTGCTGCAGGCGGAAATTGCAACTACAAACATTAACGATGAGGCTTTTAATATCTTTGCAAAAGAACAATTAGATAAACATAATTGAACCATTCTCCCTACATATTATATTCTGACGGTAAAGGAAATATTTTTGAAGATACTTCCCTGTATGCAACGGGACGCAGTGGTTGGAATGCTATGCCCATTCCTGAAGATGAGTGGATAGAGTTACCGGTTGGCGGACAATTATATGAATTACCTGAGCGCCGGGGAATTGGAATTGATTCAGAAACCGGGGAGATGCGTCTATGTGAAAAAGGATGGGCAGTGGCGGCATTTATTCCACCTGCGCATACTGGTTTATACATTGCGGCGTATGAAAGTTTGCCCGGCGCTGAAACCTTACCCTTATTTTGTTATACAGCTGCCGGCTGGTATAATGATACGTTTTATGTACCAGCTATTAGAATAGAAAAAGATGTAAGGCAGGAAAGCGAAGGTTTCATAAATGAAAAGATAAAAGAAGGTGTAAACAATTATTTATCTGCCTATCCGCATAACAGGCTTGTTAAACACCTTGCCGAAAACTGCTGTAACACTTATCATTGTCCTGCGGCAAGAAATTATTTTATGGGCAGATGGGAATGCCCTATCCCTACTTCACCTGCCTGCAATGCTAATTGTATTGGGTGTATTTCTTTTCAGCCACAGGAAGAAACAATTATATCTACACAGGATAGGCTGATGTTTAAACCTACTGCCGAAGAAATAACCGAGTTTACTGTTCCCCATTTGCAAACTGCATCTTACCCTATTGTAAGCTTTGGGCAAGGTTGTGAAGGCGAACCATTACTAATGTGGCAAACAATAAAAGAAGCAATTATAGAAATTAGGAAACATACTGATAAAGGAAGTTTAAATATCAATACAAATGGATCTGACCCTACAGCCGTTAAAGTATTATGCGAAGCAGGATTGGACAGTATACGTGTGAGCACAAATTCAGTAAGGGAAGAAATTTATACACCTTACTATAGACCTAACAACTACCATTTTAATGATATAATAGAAAGCCTAAAAGTTGTAACCAGTTTTGGCGGCTGGACGAGTATAAATTATTTTGTTTTCCCCGGAATGACGGACAGCGTTGCAGAATATGAAGCATTACGAAAAGTGATAAACGAAACGGGCTTAAAGATGATACAATGGAGAAATTTTAATATTGACCCTGATTGGTATTTGGAGAAGATTGGTGTGGCTGATACCGGCGAATGCATTGGTATAAAACAGATGATGGAATTGAT
>MWVW01000391.1_pt1 | contig 10113 bp, 8 predicted proteins | sample 1047191 | NCBI WGS metagenome assembly MWVW01 (sample SAMN06349985, study PRJNA376086) | soil metagenome | isolation source: MtG22-5 sample Antarctic (ecotone) | place: Antarctica
CAGAATTCAATGACGTATTTGAAGGCAAGCTATCGACTGTTGAAAAATCGGAAAAGCACTGGGCTAATTATATTTTAGGTATCGTAAACCAACTTCAGATTCGTGGACTTGAGCTTCAGGGTTTTAATATAGTTATGGGAGGCGATGTACCGATTGGAGCAGGCCTGTCATCATCAGCCGCTATTGAATGTGCAACAGCCTTTGCCCTAAATGAACTTTTTCATCTAAATATTGATAAGTTGAACTTAGTGAAAATGGCACAATTAGCGGAACATTCATTTGCAGGAGTAAAAGTGGGCATCATGGATATGTTTGCAAGTATGTTTAGTAAAAAAGACAGTGTTATTAAATTAGATTGCCGCTCATTGGATTTTGAATATGTGCCTTTAAAAATGGAGGGGATTAAAATTCTTTTACTAAATACAAACGTTAAGCATTCATTAGCATCAAGCGAATATAATACACGCAGGCAACAATGTGAAAAAGGTGTAGAATATGTGAAATCACATTTTTCTGAAGTTGAAAGTTTAAGAGATGTAACTATTGAAATGCTTGATCAATTTGTGGCACCTAAAGATGAAATAATCTATCGACGTTGTAAGTATGTGGTCGAAGAAAACATTCGTCTGCTGGCGGGATGCGATGATCTGAAAAAAGGAGATATCGCGGCCTTAGGAAGAAAGATGTTTCAAACACATAATGGATTAAGCAAACAGTATGAAGTAAGTTGTAAAGAGTTAGATTTTTTAGTAGATCATGTGAAAAATAATCCTGCTGTTCTTGGTGCAAGAATGATGGGAGGAGGTTTTGGTGGGTGCACTATTAACCTGGTAAAAGAAGAGGCAATAAATAATATAATCAAAGAAGTCGGTGAGTCATATAAATCAGCAATGCAAAAAGATATTAGTTTTTATATTGCCGAAACAGAAGACGGCACAACTGTGATGGAATAAAATAAATATTCATTTGAAATAGCTACGACATGTAGATGAATTCAGCCCATTATTAATATTAATTTATATTTTTTATGGACATAGAAGATTTTCCATTTCTAATACGGTTTACATGACGGTAAATGACAGCATCATTGTGCTTTTTGTCAGTTGTTAAATATTTATTGAGATTATCAAAGCCAACGACTATATGAAGTTCAATTTCATTTTTGTTCCTTACAATTAAACTTACAATGCGAACTACATAATTGTAATGGCAACATTTAGATGGTCAATACAAAGGATATATAAAAACTGTTTTCTCGTCAATAATTTTTGAAAAGCAATCTTGTGAGGTAATTAAATGCTACTATCTGTAGAATCTTTTTGAGGCATAATTCTACCTTAAACCTGAGTGACGCAAAATTGGTTTCCCCTGGGCAATAAGATATGTTTCAGATTGTTCCTTCATAATTTTTTTGAAAGTTGTTAGCGCTTGTGCTACTACCTGATCCATGTTGTAATACTTATACGTGGCTAACCGACCTACAAAGTAGGTGTCGGGCTCAGTTTCAGTTAATTGCTGATATTTTTTATAAATCTCAGCATTTTCCGGCCTTGGAACCGGATAATACGGATCACCTTCTGCTTTTGGAAACTCATAAACAATTGCAGTTTTTGGATGCGTTTGTCCGGTTAAATATTTAAAATCAGTAATTCGCGTAAACATTTGTTCATTGGGATAATTAATAGTACCCGTGGATTGAAAATATTCTGAATCAATTGTGGCAAACTTAAATTCTAAGGAGCGGTATGGCAATTTTCCATAACAATAATCAAAAAATTTATCTATAGGGCCTGAATAAATTAAACGCTTGTGTGGAATAATATCAATTACTTCTTTATAATCTGTATTCAACATCAGCTTAATATTTGGATGCGATAACATTTTCCGAAACATTGCTGTATATCCATGTAAGGGCATAGCCTGGTAAGTATCAGTAAAATAACGGTCATCTTTGTTGGTACGGGTAGGAACACGGGCCGTAACACTTGCATCAAGTTCCGAAGGATCTAAATCCCATTGTTTGCGTGTATATCCTCTGAAAAACTTTTCATATAACTCCCTGCCCACTTTATTAACCACAACGTCTTCTGATGTTTTTACGCCACCACTAACGTCTTCTGCTTTTGATGCAAAAAAATCTTCAACTTGTGAGCTATTAAGATTTAAACCATACAGTTGGTTGATAGTGTTTAAATTAATAGGTATTGGCACTAACTGACCATCAACACTTGCTAACACTTTATGCTCGTAAGGACGCCATTGTGTAAACTTGCTTAAATATTCAAAAACATCTTTACTATTGGTGTGAAATATATGAGGACCATATTTATGAATTAGAATCCCATCCTCATTATAATAATCATAGGCATTCCCAGCTATGTGATCTCGTTTATCAAGAATTAGGATTTTTTTACCTTGTGATGCTAATCTTTCTGCTAATACACTTCCTGCAAAACCTGCTCCTACAATTAGGTAATCAAACATATATTTTCTCCTTGGGTTTAGGTTGGATGATTTTGGTTTTTGAATATAGCTCGGTTTCAATGTGTTTAACCATTTCGCTCCAGGTTCTATCCCAGGAGGTACCGGCAAGAAAAGAATCAACTTTTGTCAACCACGCTTTAGATTGCTTTTTCCTTAAAATTGAAACTCCATGCTTTACAAATGTTTTTGCGTCTGCTGCAATATGTACTAATTTATTATCAGCATATGGAGAAACAACATCTTTAATGGGTGATGAAATAACAGGTTTTCCTCCGGCTAAATATTCTGGTGTTTTTGTAGGACTGATATATTTTGTTGATTCATTTAAAGCAAATGGTATTATCGCTATATCCCAACCCGAAAGATAATGGGGTAACTCTTCATAACTTTTAGCGCCTAAATAATGAATATTATTTAGACGTGGTAAAGTTGCCGGATCGATCTTTACTACCGGGCCAATTAATATAAACTGCCAATCAGGCCTGGCAACTGCTGCACCCGAAATCATTTCTACATCAAAACGTTCGTCTATTACACCATAAAATCCAAACCGCGGATGGGGAATGTGGTGCTGATCAGAAGGATCTATTGTAATAGTTCTAGCATTTGAAAAATGGTCTTTATCTATGCTGCTTGGAAATGGATAAATGTTTTGGTGTTGATTTTTTTTTGCTTCATAAATACTATAGCCCCCTGTAAAAACTATATCAGCTTTTTCTAACAATATCTTTTCCATTTCTTTTAAAATGGGAGGTGCAAATTTAAATGCTGATAGCTCATCCATGCAGTCATAAATGAGCAATGAGGGTTTTAGATGCTTAGTAAAGGGTAACGCCATCGGTGTATAATACCATGAGAAATAACGGCTGATTTCCATAACAGAAATCAAATTATTTATCATTTTTTTCTGTTCTCCTATAATTTCTTTTTCATTATATCCGTGTCTTAAATAAGGGACAACTACATATACATTTTTAAATATTTCATTAATATTTAGTTTATCCGGAGCATCATGAAAAACTGGTTCTTCTACAAAAAAAACTCTTGTGTAACCTGCAAAACGACTTAATAAATGCTGTGGGCGCTGATAAATAAAATTCCAGCGCAGGTGAGAGAAACAAATTAAATCCGTATCGTTTAAGAATTGCCAGGAGAGAATTCGCGTATTGTTCAGCATAAATTTATTAGTTGCGATTTACATGCCAAAGCTATTTTCGGTAGCTTGGGTGCTTAGGAATTCGGAAGTGTTTTCTGATGTAGAAAAAATTCCTCTATAAATAATTTTCTTAAAAGTTTACAAGAGCAGTCAACGCCTAAGCACACGAAGATTCTGTTTTATTTTAGAATGAACATCATCTTCGCCAACAAAACATTAGATAAACAAGACACGAAAAAAGTTCAGAACAATGAGTGAGTAATTGGTATTCTATAAAGGATTTAACTAAGAATATTAATTAAACTACCACCTGCAAAGCAGCTGGATTTAATGGGTGAAGCCAAAGGCTAAGTCCCAAGATCGAAGTCGAAGCCCTGTTGGTTGTTCTCCTCTTTACGTTCCTCTCCTTCCTGATATTTCACATACCTCCTTATCATATCTTCATTGATGCCAACTGTATTGACAAAATATCCTCTTGCCCAAAAATGATTACCCCAATATGGCTTCTTTTTTTAGCATCGGGTAACTCTTAAATATTTTGATAGCCGCTTTACCTTTTACTGTTCCCATATAGGTGGACACAGATACTTTTGGAGGAATGCTTACCACCACATTAACATGATCTGTCTGCACATTTAATTCTGCTATTTCGCAACCTAACCATTCACTATATATTCTTACATCCCTTTCCATCAACTTCCCTACCTCTCCAGTTAAAATTTCTAAAACGATACTTCGGAACCCATACAATATGATAATCACACTTATACACTACATGGGACTGTTTCCTGTATTTGCTCATCCCGCAAATTTAATCATACGGCATAGCCCCAAGTACACTACCACCGCCAAAGGCGGTGGATTTTTAAGTCAAATTAAATAAGAAGACTTTTAAAAAACATTAATCTGGTAAATAATCAAAATTAAATTAAACCCGTGCAGTTCGTCTTTTGGATACTGAGGAAGTACTTAAAACTTCTGCAAATTCATCTGCAAGCTCATTTTTCTTAAAATTAACTGCTAACCAAACATGATCTAATGCAACCTGATCAGCACTCTCATAACCCGCACCCGTTAATTTATGCCAGCTACTTATTCGATTTAAATCTGTTACGATTTTAGAGGTAAGCTTAGGGTAGGCAATCCAAAGTTTTGATCCTTCTTTTAAAGCCGGCATAATATCCTGCAAAATGCCATTAAGCTGGTTTTCACTAACCGCAAATACCAGCGCAAAATCTATTTTCCTGGAATAAAGTAAGGGCGTAAGATTTTTGGCAAAAGACAGTTTTGCAAATTGTTTTTCTATTGAAGAAGGTAAGCCTTGAATTAAAAGTGTCTTTTCGTTTTTTAATTGTAGCTTTTCAAAAATCGTTTGTGGCATAGAAGTTTGAAAGTTTTATAAAAAAAGTAAGTTGATAAAGGTAGGCTTCACATAAACAGATGTGCAAAAATACAATAAAAGGGCTGAATTACAAGCGCCCTAATAAATCAAAAACCTGATTTAAGTTTAATTAATCAGGTTTTTTTACGCTGTAGCAATTATCTAATAGGGCGATAATATTTTAATGCCTCGTCCACATATTTCTGAAGTTCTTGAATACGCCTGTCTTCTGCAGGGTGTGTACTTAAAAATTCAGGGGGATTCTGTCCGTTAGAAGCTTTTTGCATCCTTTGCCATAAGGCGATTGCTTCTCGTGGATTATAACCAGCCATTGCGGCCCATCTCATACCAAATCTATCGGCTTCTAATTCATGTTTACGTGAAAATGGTAAAAGAACTCCCACCGTTGAACCAATACCATATGCCTGCATAAATAGATTTTGAGTTTGTGCAGGCTGTTGAGAAACAGCTACCGTTAGGGCCACTCCTCCCAATTGTTGGGCTAATCCCTGGCTCATTCGTTCATTACCATGTTGAAATATGGCATGCGAAATTTCATGGCCTAAAACATTGGCAAGTGCCGCTTCATTTTGGGTTATGGCCAATAAACCACTATAAACAACTACTTTACCACCAGGCATTGCCCATGCATTTGCATCTTTGTTGTTTACTAAATTAAATTCCCATTGGTAACCATCCAATACATTAGAAAGATTCTGTGACTTATAATATTGAGTTACTGCAGTTGCTAAACGTTGGCCAATTCTGCGCACCATTTCAGCGTCTCTATCAGCAGAAGGGCTAACTGCCCGGTTAGTAGATAAGAATTGACGGTATTCCTGCGTGGCCATTGATTGTAGCTCCTGCTCAGAAACCAATTTAAATTGTTGACGCCCGGTTACAGGATTAGTAGAACAAGCTACAAAAGTTACCATTATTAAAAAGAAGGCTGTAATTCGTTTGATCATCATAGTACGTTTGTACTATAATTTCAATGATTATACCAAATTCAAAATAAATAGCTGAAGGGATATGTTAAGCAAATAATTAAGTAAACTTTTACTTTCTGTGTTGACGCCTGAGGTCCCGATGTTTAAGAATAGAAGCTTTACTTTCATTACCTTTTAATATACGGGTAATATTTTTTTGATGTGTAAGAAGTACAAGCATGGCCACGGTAATAGCAAAAACACGATATAAATGCTCTGGCTCGTTAAATATTACAAGTATAAAAACGGGAAATGCAACACTTGCTAAAATAGAGCTTAATGACACCCAACGTGTAAGATAAAGAACAAGAATGAAGATGCCTACACAGCACAAAGCTACGTTGGGTTGTATACCTAAAACCATCCCAAAAAGTGAAGCAACTCCCTTACCACCTCTAAAATTTGCCCAAATTGGAAAAATATGTCCCACTACTGCTGCAAGACCTAAACCAAGTTGCATGTTAACTAAATACAAATCACTCTCAAATGCATAAGGCAAAAAGAAAACTAATTTAACGGCAACGATTGCTTTAATCATGTCAACGATCATTACAAAAGTTCCCCATTTTGCACCTAAAACACGATAAGTGTTAGTGGCCCCTGAGTTACCGCTACCATATTCTCTAATATCAATATTGAAAAAAGTTTTACTTACCCAAAGGGCTGCTGGAATGCTGCCTATTAAATAGGCAACCACAATTAAAAGGAGTTCATTCATAGAATGATTGGTTGAAGTAGGCAGCAAAAATAACAAAAATGGTGAAGAGTTCAAGTTAAATATATCCCTTCATTTCAGTTAGAAAATGTAAGGTTACCAATCATCTGAAATAAGGCTGGTTTGTTTTACTGCATATTGTTAATTCTTCCTTCTAATTGAAGACTATGTTCCTAGTAATATTATCCAGGAAGAATCAAAATTTGTTAGATGATAGGGTTACAAAATCTTATTGCACCAGCCATTCAGCGTGTATTACCAAATTTTCGTACCTGTACTAAAGTAAAAGCAGTTTTGTTTTTTAAAATAATCCCAACAGTCAGATTTAGTATTAACGATTAGAAATTAAATTTTTTCTTGCTTTTTCCTGCTTAAATTAAAATTTGAAGGTATTGCATCTTTCGAAATTAAAAAGACTGCCACAAGGACAGCTTTAAACTATTTTACTAAAACTATGCTTCATTTTCAAAGCTGCTCAGAGGGCGTCTGCTGTTCCTGTTCTCCTTCATTGGCCTGACTATGGGGACGTTCAATCTTTGGACGCTCTCTCTGCGAACGATCATCACGACGTTCTTCAAAGCGAGGGCGATTATTATTACGTTGCCCATCTCCCCTTCTATCCTCACTCGTTCCCTCTGGTTTTGGCATTAGTACCTTCCTGCTTAATTTGAACTTACCTGTTTTTTGGTCAACACCTACCAATTTCACTTTTATTTTCTCACCTTCCCGCAATACGCCTTCTAATGTATCCAAACGCTTCCAGCTTACTTCAGAAATATGCAGTAACCCTTGTTTACCCGGCATAAATTCAACAAAAGCGCCATAAGGCATTATTGATTTTACAACCGCTTCATACTCCTCACCTTCTTCGGGAACTGATACGATGCCTTTTACCCAAGCTGCTGCTTTATCTACATTTTCTTTTATTGAACCAAAAATGCTCACTTCGCCTTGATCATTCTTTTCTTCCAGGTTAATTGTTGTGTTTGTTTCGCGTTGAATTTCCTGTATAATCTTACCACCTGGCCCTATCACAGCGCCAATAAACTCACGGTCAATATATAATTTCACCATTCGTGGAGCATGAGGTTTCACATCGCTGCGGGCTGCAGGCATGCAATCGTACATTGCATCCAAAATGTGTAAACGGCCACGACGAGCTTGTTCTAATGCCTGTCGCATTATTTCAATTGGTAAACCATCTACTTTAATATCCATCTGGATACCGCAAATACCTTCACGGGTTCCGGTTACTTTAAAGTCCATATCACCCAAATGATCTTCATCTCCAAGAATATCAGTGAGCACAGCAAACTTGCCATCTTTGGAAATTAAACCCATAGCCACACCGGCAATGTGTTTTGGAACGGGAATACCGGCGTCCATCAGCGCCAGCGAACCGGCACATACAGTAGCCATAGATGAAGATCCATTCGATTCTAAAATATCACTTACTATCCGAACAGTATACGCAAAATCCCCGGCCGGCATCAATTGCTTTAAAGAACGTTCAGCCAGTTTACCATGACCGATCTCGCGACGGCTGGCACCTCTTAAAAACTTTACTTCGCCCGTAGAAAATGGTGGGAAATTATAGTGTAAATAAAATTTAGAATCAACGGATTTGCCAGCGCTTTCTATTAGCAACTCATCTAAAGGGGTTCCTAAAGTAATTGTAGTAAGTGATTGTGTTTCACCTCTAGTAAATAAAGCTGAGCCGTGTGGGGTTGGTAATACATCTATCTCCATATCCAATGTACGCACCTGATCTAAAGCCCTCCCATCTAAACGGATCTTCTCGTATAGTATCATATCCCGAACAATATGATATTGAAGATCAGATAGGTAAGTTTTTACCAACATTATAGTTTGATCAGGCAATTCCTCACCTTCAGTGAGATTCGCTTCTTGCTTAAGTGTCTCCAATATATATTCCCTTATGGCATCGTATTCTTCTTTACGGGCCGCTTTTTTAACATTAGCTCTTGCTAACGTCAACATTCTCGGAGTCCCTAATTCGTTAACTCTTGTCTGTATCGCTTCGTTTTGCTCGGGTTTTGGATAGTCGCGTTTTTCAGCAACCCCAACTATTTCTCTTAATTCTTGCTGCGCCTTTATTTGAATGCGGATTGCATCATGCGCCAACTGTAAAGCCTGTAAGAGGTCCTCTTCGCTGCATTCCTTTGCTTCACCCTCTACCATCATGATGTTTTTTTCAGTAGCAGCGATTATAAAATCAAGATCAGAAATTTCCATCTCCGCTCTTGTTGGGTTGATCTTGAAAGTGCCATTAATTCTTGAAACCCGAACTTCGGAAATTACTTCCTGGATAGGGATTGTAGAAACAGCCAATGCGGAAGAAGCTGCTAAGCAGGCTAGTGCCTCTGGCATAATTTGATCATCACTGGAAATAAGGCTAACAATTACTTGCACTTCGCAGAGGTAATCTTCTGGAAATAAAGGTCGCAAAGCCCTGTCTATCAAGCGTGAGGTCAAAATTTCATGATCGTTCAGTCGGGCTTCTCTTTTAAAGAATGAGCCGGGGATGCGACCTGCAGAAGAAAATTTCTCCATATAATCAACAGAAAGCGGAAAAAAATCCTGTCCTTCTTTTGGTTTTTCTGTAGCGCAAACTGTGGCAAGGATCATACAGTTACCACATTTTACAGTCACGGATCCGTCTGCCTGGCGGGCCAAACGACCGGTTTCAATGATCACTTCTCTGCCGTCGCCTATATCAAATTTTTTTGAAAATTTTTGTGTAAGCATTTGAAAAAGTTTAAAGTTTGAGGTTTAGAGTTCACAGTTAAACTCAAACGTTTGTATGATTGTTTCCTCTCTGTGTCCGCTTTTTTTAAACAAAAATAACAACACGTATTTAAAGCAAAAAGCCCTTCCTAACAAGAAAGAAGGGTTGGTAGGTGCTTTAATTTATTTACGGATACCTAATTTTTCAATCAACCCTCTGTAGTTGCTTAGGTTGTGTTTTTGTAAGTAATTAAGCAACCGCCGCCGGCGGCCTACCAGGTGCATTAAACCACGGTGAGTGGAAAAATCTTTCTTATTAGTAGAAAGGTGTGCGGCAATCTGAGCCATACGCTCAGTAATTAGTGCAATTTGACCCTCAATAGAACCAGTGTTGGTTTCAGAATCTGCGTGAGTGGCAAAAATGCCTGCTTTTTTTTCTTTAGTTAATGGCATCAGTGATTTTTTTTGATCTTGCCCCCGAATTAGGAGCATTTTGTTTTACTTATTTTGGCGGCAAAGGTAGGGAAATTGGTTTATTAAACCGCATGAGTAAAGTATAAATTGGCTGGTCATTAAGACGTTACACCATTTGCAAAAGTTGGGAATAGTTAGCTCACATGATTTTAAATTACTGTTTCGT